>ERZ773077.251-NODE-251-length-40761-cov-7.206333_pt1 | contig 40761 bp, 37 predicted proteins | sample MGYA00580612_ERZ773077 | MGnify/ENA primary metagenome ERZ773077 (study PRJEB29015, sample SAMEA2737971) | human oral metagenome | biome: human oral; feature: human-associated habitat; material: dental | place: China | collected 2021 ...
CGCTTTTACTACAACTTGCAAAAGCTAAAACAGCTAAAGAAGCTGCTAAAAAAATACTTTTTTTCATATTGATTTATTTTTTGAATTAATATTTGCGACAAAAATACAGCTTATTTCTTATTCAATAAGTTAAACAAAAGTTAAATTTGTATTTCAATTCAATGTACAAAGGCGGAGGCTATTCATAAAAAAAATCGAACAGCTATAAACTGTTCGATTTTTTTTATGTTTTAATCAGCTGGATTAAAAAATGTCTTTGATGTGCTTCATACTATTAGCAATACTGTCTTTAGCTTCAGCAAAATCACCTTGACCTATTTTCTTGATGATGTTAGTGGCAAAGCCTTTCATCTGTTCAAAAGTGATGTGCGGAGGCATCGCTAAGGTATCGCGATTGGTGTAAATGTTTACCAAAGTAGGACCATCGTGCTCAAAAGCCGCTTTTACAGTAGCCTCGAGGTCTTCGGTTTTGGTCACTTCATATCCTTTGATGTTCATCAGCTCGGCAAGTTTATCGAAAGGAGGGTTTACCATATTGGTTTGCCAATCGAGGTAGCCCGATACTTCCATCTCTAACTTCACCATTGCAAGCGAACGGTTGTTAAACACGAATATTTTCACCGGATACTGATACTGCATTAGGGTAGCCAAGTCGCCTAAGAGCATAGAGAGACCACCGTCGCCACACATTGCTACCACTTGTCTGCCTTTAGCCGAGGCAGCAGCCCCGATAGCCATTGGTAAGGCGTTTGCCATAGAACCGTGGTTGAACGAACCGGTTAGGTATCGCTTGCCTGTACCTTTGATAAAGCGTGCCGCCCATACCACATTCATACCCGTATCAACGGTGAAAATAGCATCGTTGGCAGCGTATTTATCCAAAAGCTTAGCCGCGTATTCAGGGTCTATTTGTTTCTCTTCAGTTTTCTTTTGGGTGTAATCGTCTAATGATTTTTCAAGATCTAAATATTCTTTGTGAATATCTTTTAAGAATCCGTCGTCGGTGCGTGCGCTTAGCTTAGGCAAAAGGGCAGTGATGCTGTCTTTTATATCGCCTGCGAAGCCGTAATCTACTTTGGCACGGCGACCAATAATATCGGGGCGTTCGTCTATTTGTATGATAGTACTTTTCTTAGGCAGGAACTCAGCGTAAGGGAAGTCGGTGCCCAACATTACTAGCACATCGGCTTTAGCACAAGCGTCATAGCCTGAACTGTGCCCAAGTAGGCCGTTCATACCTGCAATATAAGGACTGTCGGGGCGGTCGAAGAATATTTTGCCGCGGAAAGAGGCTACTATAGGCGCTTTAAGGGTTTCGGCAAGCTGCTCTACTTCTTTCACCGCGTGCTGACAACCGTGTCCGCAATAAAGGGCAATTTTCTTGTTTTTGCTATCGTTAAGCACAGCCGCAAGTTTGTCGAGCTCTTCGTCAGAGGGGCGAACTACCGGTTTAGCCAAGAAAGTTTGGGTAGCCGTAGGCACCTCTTCAAGGTCAGCCCCCGCTACATCACCAGGGAGCCCCAATACCGCCACGCCTTTCTCGTTGATAGCGGTTTGAATGGCGCGTTGCATCATCGTAGTGAACTGCTTAGGGGTGTTGGCTACGTATACGTATTTGCTACAGTCTTGGAAAAGCAAGAAAGGATTGGTTTCTTGAAACCAGTGGGTGCCGAATTTATGGGTGGCGCAGGTGCTGGCGATAGCAATCACAGGGTTGCCAGCGCGGTTGGCGTCGTAGAGGCCGTTGATAAGGTGTACGTGTCCGGGTCCTGAACTACCCATACAGCAACCGATGCCGTTGAGTTCGGCGTCCATAGAAGCCGCGTAAGCCGCTGATTCTTCGTGGCGTACGTGTATCCATTCTAAACGCCCGTCGCGGCGAATAGCGTCATTTACGGGGTTTAGGCTGTCGCCTGTTATGGCGTATACGCGTTTTACGCCCGCTTGTACTAACATTTCGACCAATTGGTCAGATACATTTTTGCTCATATTTTTTATTTTGTTTGTCTTCAGTTCTGAAGAAATTCTATGCAAAAGTAGTAAATAAATATCAATAGACAAGAGATAATACTATCTTTTTCATAGAAAATTTTTCTGCCTATACTTACCCTATACAAACGATATACAAACAATATAGGAAGAGCGAACGGTAAGCGAAGAATTGCCGAAGTATAAACGTCTAATGGCAAGGCTGAAAATAGAATGCTTTTCTGTTTTCTCCCCTACTAACCACTAGCGCCTAATGTCTAACTCCCTGATACTCTGAAGTGTTAATAACTTTATCTTAAAAAAAACTTAAAAATATTTGCTATTCACAGAAAGATTAGTAACTTTGAGCCCTTTTTGGAATGATTTGAAGCCTTTTTTGAAACGAATAAATAATTAAAAGAAATGAGAAAGATAATTTTGTTAATGAGCATTTTGGCTATGCATTGGGCAGCGGCACAACAGCAAACGTCTCCCGATGGCAATGTAGTACTCTCATTTTCATTGAAAGCTGACGGTACGCCTACCTATAAGATGACGTACAAAGGTAAACCAGTGATTAATGAAAGTACCTTAGGGTTTACTCTTAAAAAAGACGAACCACTAACGAACCACTTCAAAGTAGTAAGCGATAGCAAATCTACTTTTAAAGAAACTTGGAAACCTGTATGGGGCGAAGAAAAAGAAATCCTCAACCATTACAATGAGTTGCTCGTACAGCTAAAGCAAGATAAGACTAACCGCCTGATGAATATCCGCTTCCGCGTGTATAATGAGGGGGTAGGCTTCCGCTATGAGTTCCCTACTCAGAAAGAACTCACTTATTTTGTGATAGCTGAAGAAAATACCCAATTCGCAATGACGGGCGACCATACCGCTTGGTGGATACCTGGCGACTACGACACCCAAGAGTACGACTATAACGAGAGCAAACTCTCTGAAATTCGCGGACTTATGAAGCAGTCGATGACCGATAATGTGTCGCAATTCGTTTTCTCGCCTACAGGCGTACAGACTGCCCTAATGATGAAAACCAAAGACGGCTTGTACATCAATCTTCACGAAGCTGCTTTGGTAGATTATGCGCTGATGAATCTTAATTTAGACGACAAAAACTTCATCTTCCAATCGTGGCTAACTCCCGATGCTAAAGGCGATAAGGGTTACCTCTATACCCCTACCAAAACCCCTTGGCGTACCGTAATGGTGAGCGATGATGCACGCAATATATTAGCTTCACGCCTTATCCTCAACCTTAATGACCCTTGCGCTCTTGCTGATACTTCGTGGATTAAACCTGTGAAATACATAGGCGTTTGGTGGGAGATGATTACCGGCAAAAGCTCTTGGGCATATACTGACGACCTGCCTACTATCAAACTCGATGAGGTAGATTATACTAAGGTGAAACCTAACGGCACCCACGCTGCCAATAACGATAAGGTGCGCCACTATATAGACTTTGCAGCGAAACACGGTTTTGACCAAGTACTTGTAGAAGGCTGGAACGTAGGTTGGGAAGACTGGTTCGGTCATCGCAAGGATTATGTGTTCGACTTCGTAACCCCTTATCCTGACTTCGATATTAAAGCACTTAACGATTACGCACACGCTAAAGGCGTAAAACTGATGATGCACCACGAAACTTCAGGTTCTACACGCAACTACGAGCGCCATATGAAAGCCGCTTACGAGTTGATGAACAAATACGGCTACAACTCTGTGAAGAGTGGTTATGTGGGCGACATACTTCCTATAGGCGAGCACCACTACAGCCAATCTACTATCAACCACTATCTGTACGCTATAAAAGAAGCTGCTAAGCACAAAATAATGGTTAATGCGCACGAAGCAGTACGCCCTACCGGTCTGTGCCGTACTTATCCTAACCTTATAGGCAACGAGTCAGCGCGCGGTACTGAGTACGAGGCTTTTGGTGGCAACAAACCTTTCCATACTACCATATTGCCTTTCACCCGCCTACAAGGAGGGCCTATGGACTACACCCCTGGTATCCTCGAAACTGAGGTGAAGAATGTAAATCCTAACAACACCAGTCAGGTGCGCAGTACGTTGGCTAAACAATTAGCATTGTATGTTACTATGTACAGTCCGCTACAAATGGCAGCCGACCTACCAGAGAACTACGAAAGATTTGCTGATGCCTTCCAATTTATTAAAGACGTGCCCGTAGATTGGCAAGAAAGCGTATATCTTGAGGCAGAACCAGGTCGTTATATCACCGTAGCGCGCAAAGACAAACACAGCGACAATTGGTATATAGGCAATACTTCTAACGAAAACGGACATACCTCAGAACTCTTGCTTAATTTCTTAGATAAGAACAAGAAGTATGAAGCGACTATCTATGCCGATGCTAAGAACGCAGATTGGCAAACTAACCCTAAGGCTTACACTATTACCAAACAAAAAGTAAATGCTAAAACCAAGCTGAAACTTACAGCAGCTAAAGGTGGTGGCTACGCTATCAGCATTAAAGAAATTAAATAATGAGTCAATAAGTCGATTTGCTAATGAGTCAATTGGCAAATCGGCAAATTGAAAAATTGACAAATTGAAAATAAGTATGAAAGTAAAAATGAACAAACTACTTTATGCAGTAGTATTTTTCTTGTGTGTGAGCTTTGGCTACGCACAGCAAATCACTGTGAAAGGAACAGTGAAAGACAATACTGGCTTACCTATACCAGGGGCTAGTGTGCTTGTGAAAGGTACCTCGCACGGGGCAGCTGCCGATTTTGACGGTAATTTTGAACTTACTGCCAATAAAGGTGCTGTGCTTGTTATCTCGACAGTGGGGTATAAATCGCAAGAAGTAACCGTAAAAGGCGCTACCCTCAATGTAGTACTTCAAGAAGATGTACAACAATTGGGCGATGTGGTAGTTATCGGTTATGGGGTAGTGAAGAAAAAAGACCTCACCGGTTCGGTAAACTTAGTAACCGACAAAGAGTTTAACAAAGCACCTGCCGTAAATGCCGACCAACTTATTCAGGGTAAAATAGCAGGGGTACAAATGGCTACCACTGGTGGAGCGCCTGGTGAAGGACAAGTTATCCGTGTACGTGGTAACGGCTCTTTGTCATTGACATCAAACCCTCTTATAGTAGTAGATGGGGTGCCAATGAACGATGGAGGCGTAGGCGGTTCTCGTAGTATCTTCAACTCTATCAACCCAGAAGATATTGAGAGTATGAGCGTGCTTAAAGACGCTTCTTCAACTGCTATCTACGGTTCGCGCGCTGCCAATGGGGTAATTATGATTACTACCAAAAAAGGAAAAGCTAACCAAGATATGAAGATTAGCTTCAACACTAGTATAGCTATTCAAGATACTAATAAGTATGTAGATGTGATGAGTGCAGAGCAATTCCGCCAAACCGTAAAAGGGCTTAACAACCCTGCTGCCGAAGCACTCTTAGGCAATGCCGATACTAACTGGCAAAAAGAAATCTACCAAGTAGCCCCAATGAGCAACAGTACTTTGGTACTTTCAGGAGCTTATAAAACCTTGCCTTACCGCGTATCTGTAGGGCACTCTTATGCTGATGGGGTGTTGCGTACTGATAACTTCAAACGTACTAATGCTAAAATTAGCTTAAACCCTACTTTCTTTGATAGAGCTTTGAAGTTAGAATTAAACGCTAATGGTACTTATATGCAAAACCGCTTTGCTGATAAGGGGGCTATAGGTTCAGCAGTAGGCTACGACCCTACCCAATCAGTATTCGGAGGTCCTGCTAAGTACGGCAACTATCACACTTGGGTAGACCCTAATAACGGCAACCGCTATAACTTAGCCCCTACTAACCCTGTGGCAATGCTACAGTACTTAGATGATACTTCAAAAGTATACCGCTTTATAGGAAACGTAAAAGCCGATTATACTTTGCCTTTCTTCAAAGATATTACTGCTACAGTAAATATGGGGGTAGACTACAGCAAGAGTCAAGGTGATAAGATAACTGACCCCCATATGCCTACCTCAACTCCAGGCTTTGACGGAGCTAAAACCTCGTATACTAATAAGGCTATTAACAAACTCTTTGATGCCTACGTAAACTATATGAAAGAGATTAAAGAAACTCATAGTATAGGGCTAATGCTAGGGCACTCTTATCAATCATTCGAGTTTGACGATAATTCTACTGATTACTCTTACTTTATCAACCCAGGTGATAACAAAGAGGTGCCTAACATCAACAAGAGTAGAAACGTATTGATGTCTTTCTTCGGTCGTGCTAACTATAGCTACAAAGAGCGTTACCTCCTTACCGCTACCCTTCGTGCTGATGCTTCATCTAAGCTAAACCCAGACGACCGTTGGGGCTACTTCCCTTCAGTAGCGTTGGCTTGGAATGTTAGCAATGAGAAATTCTTAAAAGAAAACAAAACCCTTAACGAACTAAAATTGCGTTTGGGTTATGGTGAAGTAGGTAACGTAAATGGTTTGGGCGACTATCTTTTCCTTACTAACTACACACGTAGCCAAGATGGAGCGTCTTACCAATTGGGCGATGCTTTCTATCAAACTTACCGCCCAGGGGTAACTAACAAAAAGCTACGTTGGGAAATTGGTAATACCCTTAACGCAGGTATCGACTTTGGTTTGTGGAACAACCTTATCACCGGTACACTCGATGTATATCGCAAACAAACTAAAGACCTGATAGCCGAAACTACTATCGACCCTTTCACCAGCTTTAAAAACCGTGTGAATGCTAACGTGGGCGATATGGAAAACAAAGGGGTAGAGTTTGGTCTTACCGTTACCCCTATACGCGATACTGAAAAGAATATCCGTTGGAGTTTTAACTACAACATCAGTTATAACGATAACAAAATCACTCGTATGCCAGACGACCAGCCTGCTGGTGGTATAGAAGGAGGTACTAACAACCGTGTACAACTACACCGTCAGGGAGAAACACCATTCTCTTTCTTTGTATACCAACAAGTGTATGATGCACAAGGCAAACCAGTAGAAAACGCCTTTGTAGATAGAAACGGCAATGGCAAAATAGATGAAGGAGACCGCTACTTGTACAAATCGCCATTTGCCCCTGTAACTATGGGCTTTGGTACTGACCTTAGCTATAAAAATTGGGATTTGAACATCACTACCCGTGCTAACATCGGCAACTATGTGTACAACAATACCCAATCGCGCTTAGACCAACGCTCTGAAATTACTTCTAACAGTGGTTTCTTGCGCAACATCAAAGCTAATAGTATTTTCCAACGCCATAACGACCAAGCGTGGAATAGTGATTACTATGTAGAAAACGCTTCGTTCTTCAAGTTAGACAATATCACTTTGGGCTACACCTTCCCTAATACTGATAAGAGGTATATCCGCCTTTATGGTACTGTACAAAACGTTTGGACGATTACTAAATACAGCGGTTTAGACCCAGAAGCATTATCAGTAGATAGTGCTACCAATCGAGCTACTTTTGGTATTGATAACAACTTGTATCCACGTCCAACAACTTACTTGTTAGGGTTGAATATTAACTTTTAATCGATAGGAATATGAACAAATATATCAAACATAGTATTTTAGGGCTTGCAATGGCACTTTCGCTTAGTGCCTGCTTGAAGGACTTAGACCAAGAGCCTATTGACCCTGATAGTTTTACAGAAAAAGACGTATTTAAAAACGCTACTGAGGCCAAAAGCGCTTTAGCTAAAATTTATGCCTCATTATCCCTTACAGGGCAAAAAGGCCCATCAGGCGATGGCGATATAGCGGGTGCTGATGAGGGGTCTACCGGATATACCCGCGTGCAGTTCTACCTACAAGAAGCTAGCACCGATGAGGCTATCATCCGTTGGAGCGATGCAGGTGTGCCAGACTTTCATAATATGACTTGGACACCTTCTAACCCTTTCACCAATGCCTATTACAACCGTTTAGGGCAACAAATAGCTTTTGCTAACTCGTTTATCGACAATGCACAAGCGTTGGCTTCAGACCCCGAAGTAGCTTATTACATAGCCGAAGCACGCTTCATTCGTGCCTATGCTTATTACAATGTAATAGATGCCTACGGAAAAGCACCTTTGATAACCTCATCAAAAGCTGATTTGAAGCCTACCCAAAATTCTCGTGCCGAGCTTTTTAACTTCGTAGAAAGCGAACTAAAAGATTTAGAAACCAAGCTAAAAGCAGCTCGCGCTAATGAGTACGGACGTGTAGACGCAGTAGCGGCACAAGCACTACTTGCCCGTCTGTACCTCAATGCTAAAGTGTATATAGGAGTAGACAAATATACCGAGTGTATCACTTATGCTAAAAAGGTAATCGCTTCGTCTTACCACCTAAACACTACCGATGCTAATGGCAATGGTACTGCTTATGACGAGTTGTTCCTTGCGGATAACAATAAAAACGGAGCTCAAAATGAGTTTATATTCTTAGCAAGTTTTGATGGGCTTAACACTAAAACTTACGGAGGAACCGCTTTCATTATGCACGGAGCTACTGGTGGTAATATGAATGCTACTGCTTTAGGGCTTAATGGTGGTTGGGGAGGTATCACTGTTACCAAAGAATTTGTTAATAAGTTTGAAGCCTCTACTCGCAATGGTAATAATGAGCCTACTGCTTGGAATGACAAACGCGCTATGTTCCACACTGACGGACAAACCTTTGAAAGTACTGATTACGTAAAAGACTTTACTAAAGGAGGTTATGCTGTTACTAAGTTTAAAAACATCACCTCTACCGGAGCAGCTGGTAAAGACCCTGCTAAAGATTTTCCTGATACAGACTTACCGCTTATCCGTTTAGCTGAAGTTTATCTTACTTATGCTGAAGCGGTATTACGCGGTGGTACAGGAGGCGACAGAGCAACCGCTTTGGGCTATATCAACCAGTTGCGCACTCGTGCCTATGGCAGTGCTGCGGGCAACATAGCTGATGCCGATCTTACCTTAGATTTTATCTTAGACGAGCGTGCTCGCGAACTCTATTGGGAAGGCTTGCGCCGTACTGACCTTATCCGTTATGGCAAGTTTACTAACGCTTCTTACCTTTGGTCTTTCAAAGGTGGAGCCGCTTCAGGGGTGGCAGTGCCCGACTATAGAAACTTGTATCCGATACCAAGCGATGCGCGTGCCGCTAATGAAAACCTTAGTCAGAATACAGGATATTAAAAAGAGAATACTATGAAAAATATACTTAAAACGGCAGCTATCTGTGCAAGTCTTGTATGGTTAGTAGGCTGCGAAAAAGACGAAGAAAAGGCGACAATGAACGCCAATGCACGAGTAGAATCAAATATCTCAGCTTCTACTTTAGTGCTTGATAAAACCCAATCAAATACTACTGCCCTAACAGTCTCTTGGGAAACTAAGGATTTGGGCGTACAATTAGCTCCTGTTTATACAGTAGAATTTGAGAATATTGCTACTGGTAAAAGCAAGCCTCTTTCGGCTGAAAGGTCACCTTTTACCCTTACAGTTAAAGAGCTGAATGAGTATTTAGTAGGCTTAGGTCTTAAAACCGGTGTAGCAACCGATGTAAGAGTGTTAGTAAGAGCTGCCCTTAGCGACCAACGCAGTCTTGTAGCAACAAAAACCTTAAAAGTAACCCCTTACTTTGATGAAATAAAAGCAAGCGAATGGGGTGTAGTAGGTAGTGCTACTCCTAATGGTTGGAATGGTCCTGATATCAAAATGTGGAACTCTACTGACGGCAATTTAGTAGCTTATGCTACTTTATCAGCTGGCGAAATAAAATTCAGAAAGAACAATGATTGGGGCGTAAACCTCGGAGGTTCTAACGGTACACTTTCGTCAGGAGGGTCTAATATAGCCGTAACAGCAGGTACTTACAAAATCACTATCAACGTAAGCAAAAACACTTATACTATCGAAACCTATTCTTGGGGAATTATAGGTAGTGGTGCCAGAGGTTGGGGCGATAATGATGATGTAGCTATGACCTACGAAGGTAGTACTAATTCTTGGGTGGTGAAGAATATAGCCCTTGATGGCGAAATAAAATTCCGCTTAAATCACTCTTGGGGTACTAACTTTGGGGCAGATAGTACAGATAATCCGGCAGCTGCTCTTGAGGGAGATATAAAATCTGGTGGTAATAACATAAAAGTACCCGCTGGTACTTACAATGTGTCTTTCTCTTTTGATGCCAATAACAAAGGTACTTACAAAATAGAAAAATTATAATCTTATAAAGGCTGTCCGAATATATCTGGACAGCCTTTATTTTATCATTTAAATACTGCAAAAATATGAAATCATACATCTATTTATTAGCAGCCTGCACCTTGCTTAGCTGCAAAAAGGATAAGGGCGAAGATACTCCCCAACTGCAAAATGTCAATCCTATAGACCTTAGCACCATAGACAATGGTAACCGTGTAATGATGCAAACATTCTATTGGGATGTAACCCCATTAGGAGAGTGGTGGAATACGATTACCCCAAAAATTGCCGATTGGAAAGCCAATGGGGTAGACCGCCTTTGGCTGCCCGTAGCTACTAAAGGGGCTTCGGGGGGCTATTCTATGGGGTATGACCCTTCTGATTACTTTGATTTTGGCGAATATAACCAACACGGTTCGGTAAAGACACGCTTTGGTTCGCGTGCTGAGCTTGAAAATCTTATCAGCAAAGCGCACGAAAACGGCTTACAAGTGCTTGCCGATATTGTTATTAACCATTGTAATGGGGGAGGAGAAGAGGTAAACCCGTATAAAAACAACGAGAAAACCAATACGCTATTTGATAAAACACACGGTAATGCTTCAGAAAAGTTTAATCGCAATTACGAGCATTTTCACCCTAATGCTACTGAGGTAGCTGATGAAGGAGGCGATTTCTTTTTAGATCTTGCTCATAAAGTGCCTTACGTGCAAGATTGGTTGTGGAAGAAAGATGAGTCGGTAGCTAAGTATTATAAGAATACGATGAAGTTTGACGGCTGGCGTTTCGACTATGTGAAAGGCTTTGGTGCGTGGGTTATCAGAGATTGGATGAAAGCAGTAGGCGGATTTGCGGTAGGCGAGCTTTGGGACGGCAATGCAGAAACCCTTAAAAACTGGGTAGATGCTTCAGGTATTTCAGCTTTTGATTTTGCTTGTTATTATGCGATAGAACAGGCGTTAGACAGTCAGAAAGATATGCACAAACTGATGACCAGTCAGAATGCTATGTTGCGCACCTTGCGTCCTGACAAAGCAGTAACCTTTGTAGGCAACCACGATGTAGATGGGCGTAGCGATGTGTCGCCTACTAACACCATAGCACAAGATAAGAAGCTAATGGCGTATGCCTACATACTTACCCATAGTGGGTATCCTTGTATTTTCTACAGCGATTATGAGAATGCTGAGTTTAAGGCTAAAATACAGAAGTTATTGCTTATTCATCGCAGTTTAGCGGCGGGTGAAGAGAAATTTCATTTGGCGTCTAATACAGAGTATGTAGTGTCGCGTTTAGGCAAAGATAAGAGTCCGGGGCTTGTATTGTTTTTAAATAACAGCAATACTCCAGCTGAGCGCACTATTACCACTCATTTTAAGGGTAAAACGCTGATAGACTACACTGGCAATACAGCCGAGCGTTTTGCTACAGATAGCAATGGCAAGGTTACCCTAAAAGTACCCGCCAACAGCTATACAGTTTGGTCAGTAGGACAATAATTCTTAACGGCCTGCATAAGCACAGGCAGTGCACTTTTATCAATCACCTTGCTAGCGGTAAGCAGGGTGATTTTTTTGTACTTTTTGAGTTCGCTATAGAAAGAAGTAAAAGCCTCGTTATGGGCTAATTCTTCAGTATAATCTTTTTTGAAAGCCTCGAAATTGCCGTCTTGGTGATAGCGTTGTCGCAAGGCAGTGCTGGGGGCTATCTCTTTAGCCCATAAGTCTAATGCTAAAGCCTCTTTTTTGATGCCACGAGGCCAAAGACGGTCTGCTAATACGCGAAAGCCGTCAGTGTCAGTTTGTGGGTCGTATACCCTTTTGAGAATGATAGTCATATTAGTTGTTAGTTATTAGTCGTTAGAAAGAGAGTGAATTAAATATTTTTTAGTAGTTTCTTTTCTTCTTTGTTGAGTTTGCGCTGTACTTTCTTAATATCCTCTGCAGGAGGTAATTGTTCTGGGGCTATGCCTCTATCAATAAGCATATTTCTTACAGCAGTATTGTTGTCTATATGTTCTTTCTGTATAGGCGACATTCCTTTTAAATCTTTTCCTACAACATTTACACTTGTCATTTCAGCAGCTAAATCTTTGGCTTTTATGCTTATAGTAGGTAGAAAATCGGCTACAGGGCGGTTATCAGGCGCTCCTATTTTGCGTTTGAGTTGTGCCGTGGTAAGGTTAAAAAGGGCTTGGTCGCCTTTGCTGCGAATAATTGCAAACCCTTTGTCGTCTACTCCACGCTCGTAGAGTATTCCTGAAAGTTGTTTTTCAGTTTGAGAGAGCTTTTCTCTTGCTCTCACGCGCTCATATTCTAAAAGGCGTTGTTCTACTATTTCAGCTTTGCGTGTTTGTACCGCAAAATAAGTTTGAGCAAAAGAGATTTCCTCTTTTCTATTATCACCATTTTGTGCAATTAAATAGCATGCATAACGAGTTAACAGGAGGTCATCTACTTGTCTTTCAGCTCCTTTTGCTATATTTATCATTTTGCTGACGTCAGCAAAATGATAGGCTATATTTTCACCTACACTACTGCACGATACTTTTGCTTTTTGAATGATAAGTTCAAAATTACGCCATTGGGCATAGCCTAAAAGTGTTTGTAAATCTCTGGCACTCCAGCATTCAATGCCCTCTACTTCTTGAGCGGCTTCTTCAAATTTCTTGAAGAGCTCTTTTATTTCTTCTGCTTTCATTGGTTGAATAATTTAAAGGTTTTTATTTAATAGCAAAAGTACTACTTTTTTTTGAGATAAAGAACAATAAATAGCCTCTTTTTTCTGACAGTTCTGTAGTACGTTGATACAAGGTTGTAACACGATGCGACAACTTTTTGCGGGGCTTTGTTTTTTGCCGCACCTTTGCAGCGTAAAACAAACGAGGGGTGCTCCTCAAAGATACTTATCACCAGAAAAAGTGCACGTTCTGTGCGGTATAGTGTTTCAAGGAGAAGTCCTCAAGTCTAACCTAAAAAATTATAAAAAAAATGGCAAAAAGTAGAAACAACATCGTAACCGCAGGTTTGAGCGGAGGAGTTGGCAACCAACTCGTATTCAGACAAGTAAATGGTGTAACCATAGTGGCTAAATATCCTAATCGCAAGGAAAGTAGCACACCTAAACAAATCGCTCTTAATAATAAGTTTGCTAAAGCGACTGTATATGCTAAAAACGCTTTGCAAAACGCAACCCTCAAAAAAGTGTATGCTGACCAAGCGGCTAAACGCCCAGGGGTGAGTGCTTATGCAATGGCTGTAGCCGACTATTTGAAAGCCCCTATAATCGACCATATCGATACTTCGGCTTACACTGGGGTTAGTAGTGGCGAGAAGATAAGCATAGAGGTGGCTGATGCTTCGAAAGTGATGACGGTAAAGGTGAAGATAGTCGCTGCTAACAACTCGGCTGTAGAAGAGGGTAGCGCTACCCTTAGCGAAGGCAAATGGGTGTATACCACTACCGCTATCAATGCAGCGCTTAGTGGCAGTAAGGTGCTCATAACCGCTACCGACCGCCCTGGCAACGTAACCACTAAAGAGGTAACCCTCTAAAATAAAATGAGTCGATGAGTCGATTTGTCAATGAACAAATTAGTGAATTGGTAAATTGGCTCATCGACAAATTTGCTAATTGCTAATTATTTTGTACTTTTGCGCCCAATAATAAAAAAGAATTTACTATGGATACCGCACAAGAAATGTGGCGAAATAACTACGAAGAGTCAGCTATGTTTACCTCTGACGATTTGGCAGCAGCCAAACGTAATGGCAAATGGGGTTTTGTAAACCGTAATGGGAAAGAGATTTGTCCGTTTAAGTACGACAAAGTACTTCCTTTTTTGCTGGGGTCGGCGCTTGTGAAGGTAGGTAACTATTGGGGAGTGATAGATGTTGATGGAAAGGAATTAGTGCCTACGTACTACGATCAGGTGTTTTACTTCTCGAATCACTTGGCTAAAGTGGTAAAAAACGGCAAATCAGGATTTGTAAATAAAAAAGGGGAAGTGGTAATTCCGCTTATTTATGACGATGCGCACCCTTTTATGAAGACGATTACTTCAGCTAAAAGAGACGGCAAAGCAGGTTATATAAACATACGAGGTAAGGAGGTAATTCCTTTTGAATACGAAGAGTCTATGCCTTTCTTTGAAACGCTTGGAGCGGTGAAAAAAGACGGCAAATGGGGCTTTATCACTACCAAAAACGAATGGGCTATACAGCCTATGTACGATGGGGTGGAGAGCTTTTTGCAAGGAACGGCTAAGGCAATGACTAAAGACTGCTGGGGACTTATAAATGAGAAAAACGAATGGCTTATTCGTCCGGAGTACGAAGATTTAGCGCGTTTTAGCGAAGGTTATGCTGCTGTGATGCGCGATGAGCTATGGGGGTATGTAAATGCTGACAATCAGTTGATTTGTGAGTTGCAATACGATGAAGCTATGGACTTTACCGAAGGTTTTGCAGCAGTGAACAAGGACGGCAAATGGACGTTTATCAACACAGAAGCTAAAGAAATCGCAACACCTGCTTATGATGAAGTGAGGAGTTTCTGTCACGAGCGTGCTGCTGTATGTCTCGATGGACTATGGGGCTTTATTGATACCAAAGGGAATCAAATTTTAGTACCTCGTTTTGATGAGGTTACTGACTTTGAAGAAGGAAAAATTGCTTTTGGAATATTAGACGAGGAAATGTATGTGGTAATGCCAGACGGCAAGGTAATGACCACAGAAGAGTTTAAACAATTCACAACTAATAAAATGTAGTAAAAAAGATGAAAGTAAAAATAAAGAACACATCAGCTAACGAGCTGCCAGCGTATCAGACGGCAGGGGCTGCGGGGGTAGACCTAAGGGCAAATTTGCCTGAGGGGGTTATCCGTTTGGCTCCTTTGGAGCGTACGTTAGTACCTACGGGCTTGTATTTAGAAATACCTGATGGCTATGAGGCACAGGTGCGTCCGCGCAGTGGTTTGTCTATTAAGCACGGTATCACGGTTATCAATGCGCCAGGTACTATAGACTGCGATTACAGGGGTGAGGTAAAGGTGCCTATCGTCAATCTCTCTAACGAAACTTTTGAGATAGCACACGGCGATAGGATAGCACAAATGGTCTTTGCCCGATATGAACAAGCTACTTTTGAAGAAGTAAGCGTACTGAGCGAAACCGAGAGAGGAGCAGGAGGTTTTGGCAGCACTGGCAATTAGTAAATTAGTCGATTTGCCGATGAGATGATTTTAGACAATAGTAAGATGAAAAAACTACTTATAATATTTACGCTTTTATTTTTGACCGTAGGTTGTAAGACAAAGCGGGCGGTAGTCGCTACTACTGGTAAGGTTACTACTGAAAAGCAAGTGCAAGAGGTGTGGCAACATCACTTGGCATCGTTTCCTGTGTTTAAAACCCTTGTGGGGAGCGTGCAAGTATCTTACAATGATGGGAAAAACAGTCAGTCGTTACCATTGTCATTTCGTATGGAAAAAGACAAGGCTATATGGTTGTCAGCTCCGTTGGGTATAGCTAAAGTGCTTATTACCCCAGAGAAAGTAGCTTTTTTCAATCGTTTAGATAGCACTTACTTCAACGGTGATTTTAGCTATATCAGCAGATTGTTGGGAGTAACAGTAGATTTTGATGCTTTGCAGAATTTGCTATTAGGCAATGCTTTATATGCCTCTTATTTTGAGAAAGAAAAAGTAGTAAAACTATTACCAGAAGAGAATAACCGCTATAATTTGCAAATCATTGATGAGTCGCCTGTAGAGGTAATCTATCGTTTTCTGCCTGATACGTATAGGGTAGGGAGTACAGAAGTACTAGAACCTGTTAAGCAGCAAAAAGCAGTGGCTACTTACGAGTATCAGCAGGTGGGGGAGGTTTTGTTGCCTCATACACTGAAAATCGTAGCTACAGAGGGGGCTAATCAGACAGAGATAAGCATAGAGTTTAAGGGGATAGAACTTGATAAAACCATTAACTTTCCGTTTAAAATACCAGAAGGATTTAAAGAGATAACAGTTGACAAGTGATGAAGTTTATTTTTAAACTCATATTACTATTTTTGTTCGTGCCATTGTTGGGTATAGGGCAAACAAAGCAAAAGGACTTAGAACAGCGCAAGAAGGCACTACTTGAGCAAATCAAGCAGATGTCGGCATTGCGACAACAACAAAGTCAGCAACGGAAGAGTACAATTCAGCAGATAGAAGAAGCAAATGAGAAAATACTTATCCGCACACGCCTGATACAAATCAATCAGCAGCAAGCAAATCTTCTATCAAAAGAAATAGCAGATAATGAAGACCAATTGCGCAATCTGAAGAAAGAGCTTATTTATCATAAAGACGAATACGCTAAAATCATTGTACAGTCATACAGGAGCAAGTCGGCACAAAACCGATTACTTTTTTTATTGTCGTCAGAGAGTTTTTCGCAGGCTTACAAGCGACTGTCGTATATGAAGCAGTACGCTAATTACCGCAAGGAGCAGGTGGGCTTTATACAAGCTAAAACCGACAAGATAAAGAGCCTGAATGATACATTAGTGGCACAGCGCAATGAGAAGAACCAAGTGCTTGACGAGCAGCGACGAGAGCAAGCTACCCTACAGCAAGAGAAGAGAGAGTTAGAGCAATTGGCAGCAAGCATACGTGAGGTGGAGCGTAGTTATGAAAGTCAGATACGCGAAAAACAAAAGCAAGCTAATGCTATAGACCGAGAAATACAGCGACTTATACGCTTGGCTATTATTGAGGCTAACAAACGCGAACAGAAGAACAACGCTAGTGGAGTGAATGCTACAAGTAGCGGTATGGTTACAACTACCCCTCCGTCGGCTGATAATACTGCTGAAGTAACTTTTGTGCTTACTCCCGAATCGAGGAAGGTAGCCAATAGTTTTGAGGCTAATAAGGGTAACCTAATATGGCCTGTAGCAAAAGGGTATAAAGCGCAAGGTTTTGGGGTGTATTACGACCCTGTGTATCCTGAGTTGCAACACTATAACAATGGTGTGACAATAGCCACTGAAAAGGGAGCTGAAGCGCGCTGTGTGTTTGAAGGAGAAGTGTCGGCTATACAGTCGATACCAGGTAGCAATAAAGTAGTGCAAGTGCGCCACGGCAACTACATTACTATTTATTACAACTTGATAGATGTATATGTGCGAAAAGGAGATAAGGTAAAGGCTAAAGACCCGCTTGGCAAAATCTTCACCAATGCAAACGGGAAGACCGAAATGAAATTCTTCTTATACAAAAATACCACCCGTCTGAATCCAGAGTTTTGGATACATAAAATGTAGGATTAGCTTTTGACTAAAACAAGCTAAGCTGCTCTACAGGCAATAGCTGAAAGGTTTTGCGATGATGAGGAGTAGCGCCATATTCAGCAATAGCCCTACGATGCTCAGGGGTAGGATAGCCCTTGTTTTGTTGCCAGTGATATTCTGGGAATTGTAGTGCAAGGTCGCTCATATAAGCATCGCGGTAGGTTTTAGCAAGAATAGAAGCAGCTGCTATGGTTTGTATTTTGCCATCACCTTTTACTACGCAAGCATAGGGTATCTGAGCGTAACGTACGAACTTATTGCCGTCTACTGCTATAAAAGTAGGAACAACAGATAGCTGCGCTATAGCACGGTGCATAGCTGTAATAGAGGCGCGCAGAATATTTAGCTCATCAATTTCGGTGGGTAGTACGTGGCACACCGCATAGGCCACCGCCTCGCGCTCAATGATAGGACGTAATAGGTCGCGCTGTTTTTCTGTTAGCTGTTTAGAGTCGGTAAGAAGTTCGTTATGAAAGTCGGGAGGCAGTACAACAGCTGCTGCTGTAACGGGGCCTGCTAAACAACCTCTTCCAGCCTCGTCAGTACCTGCTTCAGAAGAAGAATGATAAAATAATTGTAGCATAATATTAACGAGTTAGCTGTTTAGTTGTTAGTAAATCGACTGAATATTAGGGTTGAACAATTGCCTCCAAAACCAAATGAATTAGAGAGTACGTGCTTGATAGGCTTGTGCACCGATTTTGTTTGGGGGTGTATAGATACCTCGCTCATTGGCGTTTCGTAATTCAAATTAGGGAATACCACACTATTGCGCAGTGCCAGCAGACTGAAGACCGCTTCGACTGCTGAAGCAGCGGCTAATGTGTGTCCAGTAAAAGGTTTAGTAGAACTAAAATCAGGCACTTGCGTTCCAAAAATACGCTCTAAAGCACGACTTTCAGAAAGGTCGTTATTAGGAGTAGCGGTACCGTGGGCGTTGATATAATCTATTTCTGCAGGTTGTAATCCTGATTGCTGTAGTGCCTGTTGCATAGCTAAGTAAGCCCCTTGCCCTTCTGCAGATGAGGCTGTTTGATGAAAAGCATCATTAGCATTGCCCCAGCCAGTGAGTTCAGCTTTAATACGCGCTCCACGCCTCTTAGCGTTTTCTTCAGACTCTAATACCAAAAAAGCAGCGGCTTCGCCTAAGTTGAGTCCTTTGCGGTGTTCGTCAAAAGGAGTACAATCAGTATCAGAGAGTATCATCAGGCTATGAAAACCATTGATAGTAAACTTGCACAAGGCATCGGCGCCTCCTACGATAAGGCAATCTGCTCTACCTGTGCGTATTAGGTGAGAGGCTGAGATAAGTGCATTGGCTGATGATGAGCAGGCAGTACTAAGGCTTGTCACGACACCTTTCAGTCTAAAATAGTCAGCTATTTGGTGCGAAACACTGCCGATATAATGCGTGTTAATATAACGTCTGGAGTGCTCATTATCTTCATAGCTATACAGATAGCGCTCTGTCATATCCATTCCCCCTACACTCGATGCCATTATTAAGCCTGTACTTGCCAAGTGCAGCGGATTTAGGCGTGCATTAGCAATTGCTTGTTGGGCGGCAATGATGCCTAAAAGAGCAGTGCGAGAGTAGGCATTGACAGCCGGCAGGTGTAGTGCTCGAGACAGTTCATTATTAGTATGCTTTATTTCGCCTACTTTGATGTGATATTTATGAGCAGTTTCAAAATTATGTACACGTGTTAGGCAGGGGCGGCGGTGGGTAAGTGCGTAGAGGTGCGCCTCAACAGAATCGCCTATCGAAGAGAGAATGCCTACACCGGTAATCACCACTTTTTTGTTTGTCATTATTTAGTGCGATTAGCTGTGATATATTGGGCTATAGAAGTTACTGATTGAAAGATTTCTTTTCCTTTTTTAGGGTCGTCTAATCGTATGCCGTAATATTTGTCGAGCAACACGATGAGCTCAAGGGCATCAATAGAGTCTAAGCCTAAGCCAGTGCCAAAGAGAGGTGCGTTTTCATCTATCTCTTCAGGAGTGATATCTTCGAGATTTAAGGCTTCAATAATACGTTTTTTCAGTTCTAAAACAAGTGCTTCCATCTAAATAAAAATTATTATTTTGCGGCAAAGGTAGCGAACTATTTGCAAATTAACAAATTAAGTTAGCGTAATCCATTGGCAAATAGCTTCATACTCTTCGTCTAAATAATCTACCCAGCCGGTCAGTACGTGTTCAGCTACGCCTTGAGCCAAAAGAGCTTGGCTATAGGTTTGCAAGAACGGAGCCGCCTGCTGATAGCTGTCGAATACAAAGAAACTACCCTCAGTATGCAGTTGGTGGCGTATACTGATTTCGCCTAAGCAAATATTAGGCAGGGTATAGACAAATACCGCTGGACTGGGGTAGTACTCCTGCGGATTGGCTATTGTAGCCTGATGCTTGAGGTCAGTATCGAGGCTGGCAGCGCGATTAGCAAACAGAAGTGCTGTGCGGCTCTTGGCTTCAGCAGAAAGCGGACTCAAAATGGCTTCAGCAGCTAAGAAAGCTAACTTAGAGAGATTATCCATTTTGAAAAACTTAGGATATTCAACTTTTAGGGCTTTAAGTGCTTTCTTGGCAAATTCGGCAAATGAGCTCTCGGGGGCTTCGAAGAGCACCGCATCATCAAGAGTAATGGTGTTATTTCTGATAGTACAAATCACTTTTTTTGACTAAATTTTTCTGCAAATATATATAATAATTTAGTTAATTGACAATAATTTCCTATCTTTGCCGATTATAAGCAACATTTATGAAAAAAATAGTTCTTTCAGCAGTAGTTCTGATGGCATACAGTCAGCTGCTATGGTCGCAAGAAAGCAGCGAGGTGCGTGAGCCGATGAGTGAGTTTCAGAAAGCTATCGCTCTCTACAATCGCAAGATGTACCAGCCCGCTCAGAACCTTTTTCGCAAAACGCAAGCCGAGCACCCCGATAAGGCTGTCAAAGCCCAAAGCGAATATTACATCGCTACCATTGCAGCCCTTTTAAACCAAGAGGGAGCAGATGCTTTGGTAAATAACTTCATACTAAATCACCCCGAATCACCGCTTAGTTCGGCTGCCTATGTACAAATGGCGCATCTTTACTTCCAGCAGGGCAACTATGCCGAATCGCTTGAGTGGTATAACGCTATCGACCCACTTTCGTTAAAAGGAGAGGAGAAAGACCGTTATTATTTTGAGAAGGGGTATGCGCTCTTCAACACTGGCAAACAAAACGAGTCTAAACCTTACTTCGAGGCAATACAGCAGCACAAAGAATACGGAGCAGATGCTAAGTATTACTTGGGCTACATCGCCTATGACACTAACGACTATGCTAAGGCTGAGAGCTACTTTAGGCAAGTAGATACTGAAGACAGCGTTAATAATAACGTGTCGTATTTTCAAGCCAATATGTATTTCAGTCAGGCATTGTACGAAGAGGCAATAGAAGAGGGCGAAAAGCAACTCAAAAAGACAAAAAACGCTCAAGAGGTATCAGAGCTGAACAAGATAATAGGCGAGAGTTACTTCAACCTAAAAAAATACAAAGAGGCAATTCCTTATTTGCAAAACTATAAAGGCAAGAAAGGCAAATTCTCTAATACCGATTATTACTACATAGGCTATGCCCTCTACAAAAACAACGATTATAACGGAGCTATTGCTCAGTTCAATAAGATAATCGACGGCAATGACCAAGTGGCGCAAAACGCTTATTACCACTTGGCGGAATGCTACCTAAAGACAGGGCAGAAGCAGCAGGCACTCAACGCTTTCAGAAATGCTTCGCAAATGGATTTTGATGCGCAGATAAAGAAAGACGCGCACCTAAACTACGCTCGCTTAGGTTATGAAATAGGCAACCCTTATGAGAGTGTGCCAAGTGTGCTGCAAGCCTACGCTACGGCTTACCCTAATGACCACAAAGACGAAATCCAAGGGCTCTTAGTCGATTCGTATATCTCATCAGGCAACTATCAGGCGGCTATTAGTCTCTTAGAAAAGTCGTCTGATCCAAAAGACCGCGAACTCTACAAGAAAGTAGCTTTCTACAGAGGGGTAGAACTCTTCAACGAACTGCAATACGCTGATGCGCTCACGTATTTAGACAAAGCCATTGCCGACAATAGTGCCATAGCAGCACGTGCGGCCTATTGGGCGGCTGAGGCAGCATACCAGCTGAAGAATTACCCCAAAGCGGCAACCTATTTTCAGCAGTTTTTTGCCAATCCTTCAGCCTCTAAAACCGATGAATACCCCAAAGCCTTCTACGGATTGGCGTACGCAAACTTCAATCAGCGCCATTATGCTGAAGCGATTGTTAATTTCGAAAAATACCTAAAGCAAAACCCTAAAGATGAGGACTTCAAGCACGATGCTATGTTGCGCCTTGCCGACTCTTATTTCGTAACAGGTAAGTATTGGCCTGCTATGGAGGGGTATAATAAGTTGATAGAAAGCAAATCGGCAGACCAAGATTATGCCGCTTACCAAAAGGCTATCAGCTATGGGTTTGTAGATCGCCCTAATAATAAGATAGAAGATTTAGAACGCTTCATTAAAAACTATCCAACTTCTAACCTACGTCCTAATGCTCTTTACGAATTGGGCAATACCTATGTAACTCAAGGGGATACCGATAAAGGATTGCAGTACTACCAACAGCTTGCTAAAGACTACAAAGGCAATGCATTAGTGCCCCGTGCTATGTTGCGCGAGGGCTTGGTATATTATAACCGTGGTGAAGACCAAAAGGCACTGAGCCTCTTTAAGGCCATCGCTAAAGATTATCCTAAAACTAGCGAGGCATCACAGGCGGTTTCTTCAGCCAAACTGATATATGTAGATATGGGTCAGGTGAATGACTACGCCGCTTGGGCAAAGAGTTTGGGCTATGTAGAGGTTACTGACCTCGAGTTAGAAAGTGCTACCTACGAGGCTGCCGAACGCCAGTTGCTGCAAAATAATAACAAAGAAGCTATTGTGGCTTTTGAAAAATACCTCCAACAATTCCCTAACGGAATGCGCCGCACCAATGCCGAGTTCTACTTAGCACAAGCTCTTTATAACACAGGCAAAAAAGCCGAAGCCCTTACACATTATGAGAATGTTACCAAAGCAGGCTCAAGTGAGTTTGGCGAACCTTCCCTTACTCGTGTGTGTCAGATATTGCTCGATGCAGGCAGCTATTTGAAAGCCAAACCTTACCTCGAAGAACTCGAAAAGACCGCTACTATAGCGCAAAATAAAACTTATGCACAGAGCAACCTAATGCGCGTGTGCTACAATGAGAAGTTGTATGATAAGGCTATAGAGTACGCTAACAAAGTGCTTAGCGAGAAATCGATAGATACCCGTATCAAAAATGATGCTTATATAGTTCTGGCTCGTGCCTACACCCAAGGGGGCAATGAGGCTCAAGCGCGCAAGTACTACCAAGAGGTACAAAAAACGGCTACGGGTAGCCTTGCTGCCGAGGCGATGTATTACGAGGCTTTCTACAAAAATAAAGACAAAGACTACAAAGGCTCTAATGATATAGTACAACGCATAGCTAAAGACTATGGCGGACATAAAGAGTGGGCTGCTAAGAGTTTGATAGTGATGGCTAAAAACTTTAACGGACTAAAAGACGCTTATCAGGCTTCCTATATTTTAGAGAGTGTGGCTAAGAACTTCAAAGAATATCCTGAAGTAGTAGCCGAAGCTAAAAAAGAACTTGCCAGCGTAAAAGCTGAAGCCGCAAAAAGCAATTCATCAGTAAAATGAGATAAAAAATGAACAGATATATTACACTTATAGGTTTATGTATAGCGACGATACTCCCTGCGATAGGGCAAAGTCGCAAGGATAGCCTCTCTACCAAAGTGGTAGATGTGGTAAAATCGTATGCCCCTACCATAGCCGATGCCAACAAAAAACGCGAAGATGCTAAGCTGAAAGACTCGCTTACAGTCAAGAAAAAAAAGATAGCCTACAGCATCAATTCTGTGCCAGTGGCTTCTACTTTCGTACCCGAAAAAGGAAAACCTGCGGTGGTAAAACCTAAGGTTATCCGCGAAGATTATACCACTTCATACGTGGGCGGAGGCGTCGGATTACTCAATACCCTCTATGCCGATGCTAATATCACTTACCCGCTGACCGATAATGGCAGGCTCTCTTTGTTGGTAGATCATATTTCGGCTAGTGATGATAATGAGGATATTATCCCAGAGATGAACTATTCACTTACCGATGCCTCTCTGCATTACGACTATCAAAGTCAAGAGATGTTGTGGGGGCTAAAAGGTTATTTCGGCAGAAGTTTGCATAATTGGTATGGCATACGCCCTAATGTCTTTACCCGTAATGATTTGCGCGGCAAGGTAGATGATATGCAGCAGATTTACCTCCGTTATGGTGTGGGCGGCTACCTACAATGGCAAAATCCTTACTTCAAAGGCTTAGATTTTAGTGTAGATGCCCTAAACGACCATTTCAACAGCAAAGAAGTCAATCTAAAAGCGCAACCTACTTTCGAAGTGCCGCTAACCGACGAACAGTTAGTGCGCGCCCAATTGCTCTTAGACTATTACGAAGGTAGTTTTTCGCGCGAACATAATACGCTTAACAGCCTTACTAACCGTTGGATGCTCTTTGGGCTAACCCCTTCATATCAGCTGATGATTGATAACCTAAGCCTAAGGCTTGGGGTGAGTTTGCTGTATGTAGATGCTAACCGCTCCGACCAAGATAAGTTCAAGGCTTATCCTGCTGTAGAGGCTACCTACACCCTAAGCGATGACGCTATCTTAATTGGTGGTATAAAAGGCACTATGCAGCAAAACACTTTATCAAAGCTTAGCAAAGAGAATCCTTTTGTAGCACCGATGCTCGAGCTCAAACCTACTAATGTACAAGCCGATGCTTTCGTAGGTATCAACGGCAAGGTAACTACCGATTTGCAGTACCGCCTACAAGCAAGCTACCGCCAGAGCAAAGAAAAGCCGCTCTTCACTACTTTCACCGAAACCCCTACTATCGCTAGCGAGATACTGCCTTACCAGTATTATAACGCCTTCAAGGTAGTCTATGATGAGGTGAATGATGTAGAGCTATTAGCAACCCTCAGCGGTAAGCTAAAGGATATTGTAAACTTCACTTTCGAAGGGCAATACAACCACTACAAGGCGCGTACACAGATGGATAATACAGCGTGGAATCTACCCAGCGTAAAGGTATCGCTTTATACTGATTTCAGAATATTGCCTACCCTATACGCAGGTATGGACATTTTCTATATCGGCAATCGCTATGATTTAGACTATGTGCTGCCTACTACCGTTACCCCAGAGAAAATCACTCTTAATGGGTATTTAGATGTAAATCTCCACGCCGATTATACTTTTAGCAAGCACTGGCAAGTATTCCTAAAGGCTAATAACCTAAGCACTCAGCGCCATACCCTTTGGGCGTATTACCCTTCACAAGGGCTACAAATATACGGTGGGGTTAGATACCTGTTTTAGTGATTTTGATAATTTTTCACATTAGCTAATTTGCTAATATATAATTATTTCGTACTTTTGTGCCTTGATGAATGCAATAACTCTTGTCAAAGCGGCTCGCTTACGCACCTTGCCGCTATCAGTATCGGGTATTATCACAGGTAGTGCTGTAGCCCTACGCGAAAAACCTGAGGCTTTCCGTTGGGATATATTTCTATTAGCGCTCCTCACTACGGTACTTTTTCAGATACTCTCTAACTTCGCCAATGATTATGGCGATGGGGTAAAAGGTACCGACAATGAGCACCGTATAGGCCCAGCCCGTGCCTTACAGAGTGGGGCTATCACCCGCCAACAGATGAAGCGAGTAGTGCTTATCACAGCGGCTCTTTCTATACTCTCAGCAATCGCTCTGATAATAGCGGCTTTTGGTAGCGAAAACCTACTTTACACGCTGGTGTTTTTTGTGTTAGGATTGCTTTGTGTAGCAGCGGCTATCAAGTATACCGTAGGGCGTTCAGCTTACGGCTATCGAGGATTAGGCGATGTGTTTGTATTCGTCTTTTTCGGCTTGGTCAGTGTGGTGGGCAGTCAGTTTTTGTATACCCAACAGATAGATAAGGCAGTATGGCTACCCGCTATAGCTATCGGATTGTTGAGCGTAGCGGTACTCAACCTCAATAATATGCGCGATTACGAAAATGACCGCCGTTCAGGCAAGCATACTCTGGTAGTCAAGATGGGCATTCCATTAGCCAAATATTATCATTATTATTTGGTTGTAATAGCTATGGTAGCGATGCTCGGCTATTCAGTATGGCGCTTACAAATGCGTTGGCAGTTGCTGTACCTTATAGCCTACTTGCCTTTGGTAGTGCATCTATTGTCAGTAAAATGCAATACAGAACTACGACTCTTAGATAAAGAACTCAAAATCGTAGCAATGAGCACTTTCTTGCTCTCGGTCTTATTCTTTATCGGCATCTATACTAACGTCTAACGACTAATATCTAACAACTAGCGACTAACAACTAGCGACTAATAAACTAACGTATAATTCAATAATAACTATGGAAGTAATTTACTACGGACACGCTTGTGTGGGTATCCGAATAGGCGACACCCACCTTCTTATCGACCCTTTTATCTCTGAAAACCCTTCAGCGAGTCACATCAATGTAAATGATGTACCTGCCGACTACATCCTCATCACTACGGCTCAGCAAGACCATACTTATGATGTAGAGAGCATCGCTAAGCGTACTAATGCCAAAATTATCTCTAATTACGAGATTTCTAACCATTATTTCAATTTAGGCATCGAAAATTCGCACCCTATGGACTTAGGAGGGGCTTATAATTTCCCTTTTGGTTCAATTAAGATGGTACCTGCTTTGCACTCTTCTACTTTCGATGATGGTAGTGCTGGTGGTTGTGCTTGTGGTTTTATCATCAAAACCTTAGATAAAACCGTTTACGTAGCAGGAGCTACCGCTTTGCACTTCGATATGCAGCTTATTCCAGTGCGTTATAAAGTAGATTTAGCCGTATTGCCTATAGGCGGCAACTTTACAATGGATGTTGAAGATGCCATTATGGCTTCTGACTTCGTAAAGTGCAACAAAGTGTTAGGCTATCACTACGACACCAATCCGCTTATCAAAATTGATGATAAAGACTTAGCTGTACGCAGCTTCAAAGCCAAAGGCAAAGAGTTAATTCTCTTAGGGGTTGGACAAAAAGTATTAGCTTAGTATTAAATAGCAGAAATTTGCTAATTTGCTAATTCCCAAATTTGCTAATTTGCTAATTTGCTAATCGGCTAATTTTCCCAGTATGTCAAAGAACGAACTCAAAGTCTTAAAACTTTTATGGCGCAAAGTTCTCACCTTTTGGCAAACTGAGCAAATACTTGTTGCGTGATGATACAACCTTGTCAAACAAACAGTCAATAAAAAATGAAAAAACTTTTACTTATTACCGCGCTGCTCATAGCCTCTAACGGCTTAGCTCAGAAATACTTATCGCAATACGATATAGAAGAAGAGCGTTTTGGCAACGAGCGTATCTTCACCCTAAGCGCTAACGACGAACCCTTAGAGGGTGCCTATAAGGTAGCCATTGGGGGCGGCGATTACTACGAAGCTACCTTCAAAAAAGGTAGAATAGACGGTGCCAAAAAAACGTATAACGACAAAGGCGAACTTATTGTGGAAGAACACTACAAAAATGGTTTGCCCGAAGGGGCTTTTACCCAATATCACGAGGGCAAGGTAATACGCCTCACTACCTATAAAGACGGAAAGTTAGACGGCAAAAGCGCTCGCTATACCGATAAAGGCGTGCCCGACTACGAAAATTTCTATAAAGACGGTAAGAAAGAAGGCGAGTGGAAGTACTACGATGACGAAGGCAAGGTTGAGCGCATCGAAACCTACAAAAACGACGAGAAGAATGGTAAGTGGTGGCGCAAAATGGTCAGCAACCACGGCAATTACACCACTACTAAGTACTATACCAATGGGAAACCTTCAGGCAAATGGGTAGAACAGTGGGAAAATGGCTTGCTACGCGAAGAGCGCGACTATAAGGACGAAAAGACTTATACTCAGCGCAATTATCACCTAAACGGCAATCCTAAAAGCGAAGTGTCGTACAAAGACGATAAGCTGCACGGAGCTCGCAAGAACTTCAATGGGGCAGGCGTTTTGCAAGACGAACAAGTGTTCGATGCTGATAAGCTCATCGCTCGCAAAATCTACCACTCTAATGGCAGATTAAAAGAGGAAACCAATTATAAAAACGATGAGAAAAACGGAAAGTACACCCTCTATAACGAAAATGGTACCCTCAATGAAGAAGGCGAATATAAAAACGACTTCAAAGAGGGAGTATGGCGCGAGTACCAAGAGAATAATGTGCTGTACCGCGAACGTACCTATGTAGGAGGCATTCTCAACGGCGCGATGAAAATATATTACCCTAGCAAAAAAGTAAAAGAGGAAGGAATGATGAAGGAGAACTACAAGCAGGGTATTTGGAAGCACTACGACCGCACAGGGCGTTTAGCATACGAAGAAGAGTACCAACAAGGCACAGTAGTAAAACGCAAAGATTTTGACGAATAAAACTCAAATTATTTTATATGAAACTCAAAAACGCAATCACACTTTCTGCCATAGCATTGGCTACAATGCTCGGCACCACAGACCTTTACGCACAACAGAAGAAAGGTAAAAAATGCAAAAAGACAGAGCAAAGCTGTCAAAAGCCTAATTATGGCAAACCCTCTGAGGTAAAAGCTAACGAAGGAGCTTTCAAAATAAAGCCTTTAGCATACGATTATGACGCTGTGAGCAACTACATCGATGCAGAAACGATGTACATTCACTTCTCAAAACACTATGTAGGGTATTTAAACAACCTCAATAAGGCAGTCGAAGGGAAGCCTGAAGCGCAGAAGACTATAGAGCAGCTCCTCAGTACCCTCGATATGAGCAACGCAACCCTAAGAAACAACGCAGGGGGCTACTACAACCACAATTTGTATTTCGAACTTATCTCGCCAAAAGGAGGAGGAACCCCTACCGGAGCCTTAGCAGCAGCTATCGACCGCGATTTTGGCAGTTTTGAAAACTTCAAAAAAGCCTTTAGCGAGGCAGGAGCTAAACGTTTCGGTTCAGGTTGGGCGTGGTTAGTAGTCAATAACGGCAAGCTACAAGTAGTGAGCACCGCCAATCAAGACACCCCATTAATGCCAAACTTAGAGGTTTCAGGCACCCCCGTTCTTGCTATGGACGTTTGGGAACACGCTTACTACCTAAAATACCAAAACAAACGCACTGATTATATCACCAACTTCTTCAACGTTATCGATTGGACTAAAGTAGCCCAAAAATACGAAGAAGCTGTTAAATAACGAACCCTTATAACACAAAAAAAGCTGTTCTACAAAAGAACAGCTTTTTTATGCTTATATTTTAGTATTAATACGTAAGCGTTTGTGTAACAGTGCGGTCAGCAAATTTTAGCACTACTTGTGTAGGTTTTGCCTCGTTGTCGTAGGTATACTTAGCTACCATACTATTTGTTTTAGGGAAATTCTTTTGCGAAAAATGCTCAAATCTCTTGTCGTAATCTAAACTACCTATACGCATTGCACTTAGATTTTCAAAATTACTGCTTACTATTCTAAAAGCACCGCGTCCGTTATAGTTAAGACCAGTAGTATAGGTATAAGTGAAAGTGCTACCTGCCGATTCTTCTTTAATCACATTCGAATTATTGTCGAAAGTATAAGTTTTTGAATAATTACCTCCGTGAGCCAAAGTAGTACTTTCCACTACCTGATTACCAGTATATACATAAGTAGAAGAAAATACAGTGCCGTGTCCGTCTTTTACTCTTCCTTTTATTCTGCCTTCAGCATCGTATGTAAAAGTAGTAGTTACCACTTCACCAGGAGCTGTCTTAAGAGTGCGTTCTACTTGTTTTTTGCTGTTGTAGAAAAGCTCTAAAGTAGCAGTAGGTACACCAGGTGTCTTTTTCTCTATTTTAGTAAGATAGTTCTCGCTGTTATAGCTAAACGAAATAGTTTCATTAGCACCTAATGTATTCTTATAGGTTACTTCTCTAAGCAAACGGTCTGTTACAGTATGAGTAAGAGTCGAAACCCCAGCGCCTTCTTGAGTAACGATAGTTTTAGGGTACTCAAAATTTACTATATAAGGGTTTGTTTCTTGTGGAGCAGGTTGTTCCCCTCCGTTATTATCATCTTTTTTGCAGGCTACCACAGCAAGAGCAGCAACTGCTACTAATAAAAATTTCTTCATTGTAGTGTGTTTTTAAGGGTTAAAAAAACTTTGTCAAAGTCCTAAGACTCTGACAAAGTGTATAGATTAATAGTTGTAGACAGTAGTAATAGTAGTAGTACCTCCTAATCCTCCTGTTTGTACTTCTACACTTTTGGTTACTACATTACCATTATACTCGTATGAATAAGTATGAACAAGTGTGTCGTACTGAGTGCGTGAGGTCTTTTTACCTGGGTTATTAGAACTTTGTACAAGACGTTCTTTGTCAGCATAAGGAATAAAATTACCATAAAGATCAAAGATAGTAAAAGGAGATTTGCTACCTAAGTTTAATTTATTATCGTAATTTTCATAGGTAGTAGTACCTATATCAGTACCTTTTGTTTCTACTACATTCTTACCACTTAAAGTATGAGTATAGGTTCTTGCAGGATAAGTAGGGTCATGGTCTTTATCTGTTACAACTACTTTATTAGCAATGCTATAGTTGTAAGTATAGTCGTGCTCATCCAATTCTGGCAAACCAACATCTGCTTTAGAAGTAGCGCTCACTACTTTTCCTTCAGCATTATGAGTATACTGATAAGTCGCAGTTTGGCTACCTGAAAGTACTAATTTAGTAAGTAAACCTTTTGCATCGTAAGACAATGCATAAGACTGACCTGTAGTTACTACTGAAGTGAGGAAGTTGTTAGCATCATAATTCAAGGTATAAGTACCTCTATCGCTAAAAGCTATTTTTGTTAATAGTTTTCTAGCGCTATCTACTGTGTAAGTAATAGTACGAGAGCTAGTGCCAGTAGCATTTTCTGTAGTAATTACTAATGATTTAGGGTAAGCGAAATCTACAGTCGTAGGTACAGAACCTTGGTCTGCCTTAACAGGTGGCGTAGGTTGTTCCCCACCATTGTCATCTTTTTTGCAGGCTACCACAGCAAGGGCAGCTACTGCCACTAATAAAAATTTCTTCATAATGTGTAAGTATTATTATTAAACGGGGCAAAGGTAACGTTTATTTTCTATACTTACCGTTAAATAAAAGTTAAATTTGTATTTTATTAGCGCAACTTATCACTGCGTAAAGTATATCAACTTCCTCCTATAAATACTCAATAATTTTGATTTAGAGATAAAACCGTAATACCTCCCATCAGAATGTACTACCGGCAGGTTCCACGCGCCTGTATGCTGAAACTTATCCATTACCGTGCTCATCTTATCCTTACCCGATACTATTGTCGCAGGGGCAGGCTGCATAAGCTCAATAGCCGCTATCTTATCGTAATAATCCGCCTCAAAAATAAGGTGACGTATATTGTCAAGCAGAATTACCCCTTTTAAAACACCCGTTTCGCGCTCTAATACAGGATAAATATTCCTATTCGATACCCGCACCACATCCATCACCACCTCGCGTAGCTTCATATCCGTATAAACAGGCACAAAGTTGTGCTCAACCACCTGCTCAAAGTCCATTAAGGTCAATATCGATTGGTCTTTGTTTTGCGAAATAAGCTCCCCTTTCCTGCCCAATTCCATAGTGTAGATAGAGTATTTGTTAAAATACTTAGCCACCGAAAACGATACCGCAGCCGTCAGCATCGCCGGTACTAGTAGCGAGTAACCTCCTGTTACTTCAGCAATAAGGAAAACAGCCGTCAGCGGAGCGTGTAGCACCCCCGTCATTAGGGCAGTCATACCCACAAGAGTAAAGTTAGGCAGCGCCGCCTTGTAGCCTAGTATCGGAAATTCGTTAATAATACGCGCAAAGCAATTCCCCATCACGCCCCCCATAAAGAGCATAGGCGAGAAAATACCCCCCACACCACCACCGCCAAAGGTCAGCGAGGTAGCCACTACCTTGGCAAAGGTAAGCCCCGCCAATAGCAGAATGATAATCCACGTGTTCGATAAATCCCAACCAAAAATATTCTTGCTAAGCGATAACTCAGGGTGTCCCTCCTTCAGGTGATTGATAATCTCGTGCCCTTCCCCATATAACGGAGGCATTATATAGATAAGCAACCCCAAAAGAGCTCCACCTATCACTATTTTCAGGTACGGAGCAGTTATTTTATTAAAAAAAGCATTGATTTTCTCATATACAAAAGTAAAATAGGCCGACATTAGTCCCCCCACTATACCCAAAAGAATGTAAAACGGAATTCCTTGCAGCGAAAAGGCGCGAGTGATAGTCATAGGTATAAGCACTTCACTGCCAAAGAAGAAATAAGAAGTAAACACCCCGCAGAGCGAAGCGATAAACAGAGGGATAAGCGACGATAGCGTCAGGTCAAGTCCAAACACTTCTATCGCAAATAGAATTGCCGCGATAGGCACTTTAAAGATAGCTGCCAAGGCCGCCGCACAAGCACAAGCCAAAAGCAACATACGGTTCGACTGGTTGATATGAAAAAACCGACATATATTAGAGCTTATCCCAGCCCCTGTTACCACCATCGGACCTTCCAATCCCACCGAACCCCCAAAGCCAATAGTAATAGGGGCTACCAGCAGACTCCCATACGCCTGAAAGCGCTTCATTACTCCTTTTTGGTGAGCTACGGCATAGAGTATCGAGGGTATACCGTGATTCACATCGTGTCGTATCACATATTTTTTCACCCAATACACCACCGCAAAGCCGATAGTAGGCAGCACAAAGTAAAAGCCATAAGTTACCGTTTGGGCTAGTTGCCCATCTAATAGCCACTGAATAAAGTGAGTAAACGAGCGCATCGCAAGGGCAGCCAGCCCTGTGATGATACCAATTACTCCGCTCAGTAGCAGAATAAATTGTCGTTCGCTAATGTGCTTCACACGCCATATAAGGAAGCGTTTTAAGAAATGTTGAGTCATTTTTTTTCAATTACGGATAGTTCAGCTTTTTTAGTTACGGATAGTTTAGCTTTTTTAGTTACGGATAGTTTAGCTTTTACGAGTGGCAAAAGTACAAATTTATTTTGGATTACCACGCCCTCCCCACAATGTTTACATTTTCACACCTCCCACTTGTCTCACCTGTCCCACTCGTCCCACTCGTCCCAGCCCTCCCATTCCTCTCACCAGTCCAATCCTTCCCACTCGTCCCACAATCGCCTTTGTATTAATGTTTAGGCATATTATATTTTTAATGATACATCAAAAACATTACCCAATCACTCGAATAGTTTAGAAAAATCTAATTGACTAGAGTCACTAATATTAACAATACTATCTACTTTTTCCATTTGTATTAAAAAAGCATAGCCTTTTCTGAATTTTTCTTCTTTTTCAACTTTTTTATTTTTAAGTCCTATTATTTTTATTTTATATTTTCCATTAGGAATTGTATACTTAGCTGCACTATAAGCAGTATATCTTTCTCCTTCATATGAAAGATAGTAATAGGTCTCTATATTTGTACAATTTTCTAAGTCTTTATATTTCCAGTTTTCCATTTGTTCAAAACTACAAATCCAAAGAGCTTTATCCTTTACTTCCAAAAAAAATGTTTCTTCGGTAGGTATAGAATCCCATTCTTCATCGGTAGTTCTATTATCATTTATAGTAATGAAAATTTGATAATAATATGCACGAATACGCGGGATAGGCACAAAAGCCCCTTTCTTTATAAAATCATAAAATACATTATGATTCTTGTCAAAATAAGTAAGCATCTTTTTAGAACGAATTCTATGTTCCTTACATAGTTCTTGGAATATTTCTGCTGATACAACAGCAATTCCATAACCATTTGAGCTAATAGGTTTATCTAAGTGTATCATATTAGTAATGAAATAAGATGTACTCTAAATTCTTTTTACAGCTACAAGTTGGCACTAATTGAGTAATAAGTTTTTTATAATGTGTTTCTATATTCATAATTAGAATTTTATTAATAAATGTTTGATAATAATTATCTATTCCCCTTTGACACAGGTTTGTCTCACTCGTCTCACTCGTCTCACCAGTCCCATTCCTCTCAGCCTTCCCATTCCTCCCATTCTTCTCATTTTTGCCTATGCGGCTCGCACTTTCCAAAAAATTTTTCTCTTTACTCTTACACTATACTTACCATATACAAACGATACAGGAAGAGCGAACAAAAAGCGAAAAATTAGCGAAGTATAAACATCTAATAAAAGTTCCCAAAGTAGTATGTTTTACTTTTCAGTTATTCTAAAAAAATCGTTGCAAATATACGGTGTAATTGCCAATTAAAAAAAAATTTCTATCTTTGCAGTTCAATAAAAAGATTAATTAACTATGTCTTGGTTTAAAAGAACAGCAAAAGGAATACAAACCTCTACAGAGGAGAAGAAAGATATCCCTAAAGGATTATGGTTTAAATCGCCCAGCGGCAATATAGTAGAGCAAGATGAGTTGGTTACCAACTTCTACGTAAGTCCTGATGACGATTACCACGTGCGCATTGGCAGTAAGGAGTATTTTCAAATACTGTTTGACAATAATGAGTTCAAAGAATTAGACGCCAATATGGTCTCTAAAGACCCTCTTTCGTTCGTAGATACCAAATCTTACGACAAACGTTTAGAAGAAGCCACTAACAAAACGGGGCTCAAAGATGCCGTTCGTACAGCGGTAGGCAACTCTAAGGGAGCGCCTATTGTCATTGGCTGTATGGATTTCGCTTTCATTGGCGGCTCTATGGGTAGTGTAGTGGGCGAGAAAATATGTCGTGCTATCGACTATGCTATCAAGCATAAACTCCCATTCCTTATGATTTCAAAATCAGGCGGAGCGCGTATGATGGAGGCGGCTCTTTCGCTAATGCAGATGGCCAAAACCTCTATTAAGTTAGCTCAGCTCGATGAGGCTAAGTTGCCTTACATATCGCTTTGCACCGACCCTACTACGGGGGGTATTAGTGCTTCCTTTGCGATGCTTGGCGACATCAACATCGCCGAACCAGGTGCGCTTATAGGCTTTGCCGGACCTCGTGTAGTAAAAGACACCACAGGGCAAGACCTCCCAGAGGGCTTCCAAACGGCAGAATTCGTTCTCGAGCACGGCTTTTTAGACTTCATCGTAAACCGCAAACAGCTAAAAGACACCGTCAATCTATACATAGATTTAGTGATGAATAGAAAAATCAGGTAGTAGGTGTTAGCCGTTAGTGGTTAGTCGCTAGTGTTCAGACTATAAAAACAACTTATAAGACCAACATAACCAATGAATTTACCGAAGTACGATGTTTTGCCTGATGAAACAAAACATATTTATGAGTTTGTAAGTGAAGGAAGAAAGGTTGTATATACAAAATGGTAAAGTTTCAGGAAACAAATTTAATAAATGTTTATAATTTAGGTTTCGGAGATGAAAATCCTATTACCGGTGAAATAGATGATAAAATTGTTTCTGATAACGGAGATATGGAAAAGGTATTAGCTACTGTTATCTCCATTATTTATGCTTTTACTGAAGAATTTCCTGATAAATGGGTATATATAACAGGTAGTTCACCTACAAGAACAAGGCTGTATAGGATAATTATTATGAAGTACTTATCTATTGTTGAAAGTGATTTCACACTGCGCTGTTGGCAAAATGGTGAGTGGAAAGATTTTTATCCTAATATCAACTGTCAAGGTTTTGTTTTAAAACGAAAAAACAATAAATAACTATGAGTACAGAAGAGAAAAAAGATTTAAAAACTATTGTAGACAAAGCAACAAGGAAAGTGCTTAAAGTAACACCTCATTATGTACTTTTAGAGCCCGACCCTTCGTTGGATAAATATGCTAATAAGGTACTTTTTCCTGAGAAATTAGCACAAGCTAATGAAGCCTTAAGAATAGCTGGTAACCCTGAATTTTAGCCGTTAACCCTCTAACGACTAACAGCTAGCGTCTAACGACTAATGACTAACGACTAAATGATTACATTCAAAGCTCCAAGTAATATAGCCCTTGTGAAGTACTGGGGAAAAAGAAAGGGTCAGCTGCCTGCTAACCCCTCTATTAGCTTTACTCTTACCAATTGCTATACCGAAACTTCCGTAGCATACCAAAAACTCAATGTACCTGCAAAAGATTTTTCATTCGACTTCTACCTCGATAATGAGCTTAAGCCAGACTTTCGCCCAAAAATAGAAACCTTCTTCAGCAGAATAGAACCTTATTTAGATTTTCTTAGAGACTATCATTTTACGATTCATTCTCACAATTCATTTCCGCATAGTAGTGGGATAGCTTCCTCGGCGAGCAGTATGGCAGCACTATCGGTATGCCTGATGCAGGTAGCCAAAGAAATAGGCAACACCTATACCGAAGATGAATTTTGGCAAAAAGCTTCTGTATTAGCTCGTTTGGGCTCGGGAAGCGCTTGCCGCAGTGTGAAAGGAAATGTTGTTGTATGGGGCAAACACCCAGATATTGAAGGTAGTAACGATGAATATGGCATTCAATTTCCTTACCCTATTCACCAAATATTTACTACCTATCAAGATACTATACTGCTGATAGACCGAGGTAAAAAACAAGTCAGTAGCTCTGTAGGGCACGATTTAATGCACGGTCATCCTTTTGCTGAGGCGCGTTTTGAGCAAGCCAACCGCAACATTACACTTCTATCAGATTGTTTGCAAAGAGGAGATGTTGAAAAATTCATTGAAATAGTAGAAAGTGAAGCACTCACCCTCCACGCTATGATGCAAACCAGTATTCCGTATTTTATACTGATGCGTCCCAATACTTTGGAAGTGATTCAGCGGGTATGGCAGTATCGCAAAGATACGGGAGTGCCGCTGTGTTTTACCCTCGATGCGGGCGCTAATGTACACTTGCTATATCCTGAAAACGTAAAGGATAAGGTACAGGCGTTTATCAAAAATAAATTAGCACATTTTTGCGAAGAAGGGAAATATATTAATGACCAATTAGCAAATTAGCAAATTGTCAAATTAACAATTCGAAAATGGTAACCAATATCAATCAGTTAGACCCTATTAACGGGCTTTATACCTACGCAGAATATCTGTTGTGGAAGTTTGAAGAGCGGGTAGAGCTTTTCAAAGGGAAGTTGTTTAAAATGGCTGCCCCTTCTATTGATCATCAGCGTATATCACGCAGGCTTACGCTATTGTTAGGCAATTATTTCATAGGAAAGCCTTGCGAGCTATTCACTGCTCCTTTTGATGTAGTACTTCCTTCTAAAGAGGGCACAGATAATACTGTTTTACAACCCGATCTTTGTGTAGTATGTGATCCTGAGAAGCTGGCTGATGGCAAACGTTGCTATGGAGCTCCAGACTGGGTATTAGAAATTGTATCGCCTAGCAATGCCGAAAAAGAATTGAATAAAAAGTTAGTTCTTTACGAAGAGGCTCAAGTAGCCGAATATTGGGTAGTGCGTCCTGAAGAAAAAGAGTTGGATAGGTTTGTGTTGCAAAACGGCAAATATACCGTCCTACGTCCGCTTTTTGCAGGGAGTGTAGTAAGTCCAGAGACGTTTCCCGAACTCCAAATAAATTTGAATGACATATTCTAATCTGCAAATTTGCAAATTCTTATGGATATTACTAAAGAACAAGTAGAGAATTTAATAGATGAGGTACTTGAGCGTACAAGGCGTGAGGTGATTAGGTATGAGCTTTCGCCTGCTAAGGGCTTGCCTGTTACTGATAGCAAAGTGGGAGGGGTACCTTATATTCCTAAAGAAGGCAGTTTGCCCAAAACTTCAGATGGCAAACCGCTATTTATGATAGCGCAAATTAACTGTGAGCAGTTGCCCGAAAATAACTTTTATCCTAAAACAGGGCTCTTGCAGTTTTGGATAAGAATCCCCGATAAAAAATATGTAGAGGAATACAACCAAGGACTTCGTAGTCGTTACGAAAGTGATGACCCCTTTGGCGATGATAGTCGCAGGGTGTTGTATTACCCTACGCTTACTGAGGCAACTCCCTTTGAGAATTTTCAAGCAGAATATAATTTTTATGATGGGTGTATGCCTTTGAAAAAATCAAAAGAATTTGCTATGCACTTTACTAAAGATACCGAAGTGGTGAGCTCTCTGCTTTCGTGCTATCACCCTATTTTTATAGAAAAATGGAATGAAAAATTTGGCACCAATCTTCCTTTCTTGTATGGCTTATCTGATGAAGCCGATGAAGCCCTTGACGATTTTCTGCCTAGCGGACAAGGAAACAAATTAGGGGGTTATGGAGAGGAAACTGAGTATGGCAATTATTCTACTGAAGATTTCCGCACTTTTCCGCTATTGCAAATAGATTGTGATGATGAATTGGGCATAGATTGGGTAGAAGGGGTAGGGATTTTTCTTATTAAGGAAGAAGAACTTGCAGAATGTGATTTTACAGAGGTATATTACAATTTTCAGTTTTAAAATATAGAGCTTATGGGAATATGGCAATGGATAGAAAAAATATTTGGCGATGGTGAAGATGGATTGACAGAGAAGCAGCTAATAAGGCTGGAAAACTTTGCCGAAGCAGTAAAAGCGGCAACGGCTCGTGAGGTAATACATATAGAGGCGCAGCCCTCTACCGATTTGGCAATTACCGATAGTAAGTTTGGGGGTGTTCCTTACTTGCCCCAAGGGGCTGCACTGCCTACAGCGCGTAATGGTAAGCCGCTATTTATGTTGGCGCAAATCAATTGTGAGCAGTTGCCCGAAAATAGTATCTATCCTAAAAAAGGCTTGTTGCAAATATGGGTAGCTGCCAATGGCAAGTACTGCGGCAACCAATACAATCCTTATTCGCCCAATACACAACGCGTTATATATTATCCTACCTTAGATGAGGCTACAAACTACGATGATTTTAAGCAGGTATATCAGTTTGAAGGGAAACCTTTACCTTTTGCCTCTACACAGGCGTATCGGCTAAGTTTTAACAAAGGGATTGATACATTCTCTTATGAAAACCTACGCTTTAATCATTCATTGTTGCCCCTATGGCAAAACCACTTTGGCGAGCGAAGAGATCATTTTCGTCTTTTACCTGAAAGGGTAGAAGAAAAACTCAGAAAATTATTACCTCCCTCGCCGAGAGTACATCGTATAGGAGGCTATAGCGATGTAGAAGATATGGTTGAGGCTATAGACAACAATGGCTTGCCCAAAATACTATTACTGCGTATCGATACCGATGAAAAAGTAGGCATTCATTGCAGAGATAACGATTCGGTGAATTTTCTTATAGGGAAAGAAGATTTTGAAGCTTTGGACTTTAGCAGGGTACAGCACTCCATTTAAAACAAACCTATGGCAATAACCAATAGCAATCAGTTAGACCCTAAAGTAGTGCTTATTACAGGGGCGACTTCGGGTATAGGTAAAGAAACCGCCCTATTGCTCGCCGCCAAAGGGTATTTGGTATATGGCACGGCTCGCAATATCAACGATAAAAACTTGCCTTTTCGCCTATTACCTATGGATGTGCGCAACGAAACATCTATCAAAGAAGCGGTACAGCAAATCCTTAGCGAAGCAGGGCGTATTGATATCCTCATCAACAATGCAGGGGTAGGTATTACAGGTGCGGTAGAAGAGCTCCCCGCCGAGCAACTGCACAACGTTTTTGCTACTAACCTTTACGGCGCAATCGCAGTCATACAACGGGTACTACCTACAATGCGAAAGCAAAAAAGCGGACGTATTATCAACATTGCCTCTATTGCGGGCTATATGGGCTTACCTTTCAGAGGCGCTTACTCTGCCAGCAAAGGAGCATTATTACTGATGACCGAAGCCTTGCGTATGGAGGTAAAAGCCTTTGGTATAGAAGTATGCACTATTTCCCCCGGTGATTATGCTACCGATATTGCCTCGCGCCGTTATCACGCCCCCATAAAGAGCGATTCGCCTTATGCTGAGGTGTATGACAAACAGCTTCGCCTGATGAACGAGCACGTAGATAGTGGGGGCGACCCGAAAGAAATGGCAGAAAAAATACTAAAAGTAATACAAACCAAGCACCCCAAAGTGCATTATAAGCAAGGTAGTTTCTTGCAGAAATTTTCAATAGTCCTCAAACGACTTTTACCCAGCAAACGCTACGAGCAAATGCTGATGAAACACTATCAATTAGCAGATTAAAAACCTAAGTAATATGAAATTTTTTATAGATACAGCGAACTTATCGCAAATTCAAGAAGCTCAAGATTTGGGCGTATTAGACGGGGTTACTACCAACCCTTCATTGATGGCTAAAGAAGGCATCACGGGCAAAGAGGCAATACTGAAACACTACACCGACATCTGTACCATTGTAGAAGGTGATGTTTCTGCCGAAGTAATTGCCACCGATTTTGAAGGTATTGTGCGCGAAGGCGAGGAGCTTGCCGCCCTTCACCCACAGATTGTAGTGAAAGTACCGATGATAAAAGACGGCATTAAAGCTATCAAATATTTTACCGACAAAGGGATACGCACCAATTGTACGCTCGTATTTTCGGCAGGTCAGGCGCTTTTAGCTGCCAAAGCAGGTGCTACTTATGTATCGCCTTTCATTGGCAGACTCGATGACATTTCTGCAGACGGACTCTCGCTTATAGAAGAGATACGCCTGATTTACGACAATTATAATTTCCAAACGCAGATATTGGCAGCTTCAGTACGCCATACGATGCACATCATTGAGTGCGCTAAAATAGGAGCCGATGTCATTACTGCTCCTCTTTCGGCAATCATCGGACTCCTTAAACACCCCCTTACCGATAGCGGCTTAGCACAATTTTTAGACGACGCCAAAAAATTAGGATAATTAACACAAATGAAAAAATTATTTTTAACCTCATCATTCAGTTCAGTAGCAAAATTATTTGAAGATTTTGCAGGTGAACCCGTAAAAGGAAAGAAACTAGCATTTATTCCAACAGCAAGTTTGGTAGAAAAAGTGCGTTTTTATGTCGATGACGATAGAAAAGCCTTTGAAAAATTAGGTCTTATCATAGAAGAATTAGAAGTTTCTA
>ERZ773077.253-NODE-253-length-40732-cov-8.572904_pt1 | contig 40732 bp, 51 predicted proteins | sample MGYA00580612_ERZ773077 | MGnify/ENA primary metagenome ERZ773077 (study PRJEB29015, sample SAMEA2737971) | human oral metagenome | biome: human oral; feature: human-associated habitat; material: dental | place: China | collected 2021 ...
ATTATAATCCAAAACCCAATAGTCCAAAGTTAGCATTCCCCTCTTACCCGAATATTCATCAGAAAAATGAACATATTTCCCGATGTAAGGAATGATATTATATGAGTTTATAGGATTTTTGACTTCCCAAGTAAAGATATTTTTGTCCTTTTCGACGCTCCATTTTACTAATTTCCCATTTCCTACTCCCACCAAATCTTTCGGAGTAGTGATAGCGAGGGTCATTCCCATATCTGGCTCATCGCCCCAGTATTCTTTTATCGGAAGCCATACACTCGCCCCTATACCTTCGCAGGCTACGGACATCCACGGATTTCCTTTTTCATCTTGTGTGAAAACCCAGCCGCCATCCCAAGGCGCATTTTTAGCAATGATAGGATTTCCGCTAAAATCTATTTCCAAAGTATGCGTCTGCCCTTTTTTAAAACTTTCTTTCGTTTCCAAAAAGATGAAATTACCATCCACTCTTGTAGATTTTATTTTAAAACTGGAGCGAATGCTGTCATACTTCATCGGTTGCTGCAAATCTATCTGAAAAACAGGGTTTCTCACAGATTTTGTTATCTTGAATGTTATTTTATTGCTTCCTTTCAGGCTTTTTTGTTCGTAGCTGGGTTCCACTTTCACATCATATCTCTGCACATCCCAAAAATCACGATATGCAGTATTAGAACCCAAAAGCGTATCTTTTTTTGTAAAATTTTGACCAAAAGCCAAATACACCGAAAACAGAAACAACAATTTTATTATCCTCATAAATCTAACTTTTTAAAGCGATAAAGTTATTAAAATTAAAGTTAATTTTTGTATTTTAGCCAAAAGTTTTTGGGATTTTAGACTTTTCTGTTTTCCCTGTTTTTAGAAAATTTTATTAAAAAAATATGCGAAAAATAATTTTATTTATTCTTTCTTTCATTTTTTCTTTCCTACTTTTTACTAGGGATACTTTCGCTGAAAGGTATGATTATGATATATCAAAATTTGTTTTTGATCCTGTTAATCAAAATAAACTAATTGACTGGGTTCCGACGGATTTTGAAAAATTTACTTATAAAGATCCCTTTCTCAAAACTCGTGCTACTGTTTGACCTGGAAAGATAACAACAAAAGCAATAACTTATTTGACTTATGTAGATTTTTCTAATGACAAATCGGCGATAAATTTTAAGTCAATTACGCCATTTTTTGCAATAGTAAATCCTAAATATTTGAATTCCGAAGCAAAAATTGGTATTCCTATTACTCCTGATATTCCTGGATGGGACGCACAATACATATATATCACTCCTGATCAGGATGAGTATTGAAATACTTGTTTATTTCTTGAATCTCCAAATTGAAAAGTAAAAGAAATAATGAAAAATACTTGTTTTGATAATTTTCATACGCAAGAACCTTTTTTGATGATTTTTTCAGTAAATCATCATTATAAGTTAAATAATGGAATAAGTAATTTTTCTATGCAAGAAATGCAACAAGATTGAGTCAATTATACTTCTATTGAATATACTCTTACTAGAAGAGCTTGAAAATCACCTTGACAAAAAGAAGAGCCTATTTCTCTTTATAAACCTGATTCAATCAAATTAGATCCTGAGGATTATGGGGATGAATTTATTTGAGGAAGGCTTCTTGATTATAACGAATATCAAGAATACGATTACAATTCTGATTTGTGTTATAAATATTGATTTAAACAATGATGTACTCTAAAAAAATCAAAATATATAACAGATTTTAAGCGACAAGGGGGGCAAAGATTTATTCAATTTTATTCGTATGATATTGAGAAATTTCCTTGAAAACCTTTCGATGAGGCGGGTTGATGGTTGTACTCTTCTGATAAAGAAAATAATAAAGCCGACTTTTTTCAATTTTTTCCGATTAAAGATTCATTTTTACTTGATCAATTCGCACCTTTCATTGTAGAGCAAGCATTCGGTGAGCCGAAACATAGACCTGATGGAAAATGGTATGATTTTACCCCTTGAGAGAGTAATAGTAGTGATTCTATTGATAAAAATTGAGCATTTCAAATTCCACTACTAGATAACCCTCTTCCTGTAGCACCTACTTGTTCATTTTCCGATTCGTTTCTTGGTTTGTCTTGTTTGTGAGAATGGATTGGATATTGATTTCAGCTCGTTAAATATTCGGTTTTTTCATTGATAAATACTTTAATAACGGCAGTAAATTACATATTCAAATTTATTCATTTTATTTTAGTGACAGCTGAAAAGGTTATTGATTTTTTAAAAAATCCAATTGATAAGATTTTTCCTAAATTCTGATTCTCCTGATATACAGATACATGCGGTAATGAATACACTTCATGAAGCGGTACACTTGCCTTTACTTCATCATGAGGGTTACAAGATTTAACTTTTATGCAGAATTTTGCAAATCTTGTATCTATTGCAGTCCCTTTTGCGCCTAAAAATGGCGATACTGCTTGTTCATTTGGGGGGCAATATAAAGTTCAATATAAGGAAAATACGAAATTTTTAGATACTATTTTTGTCATGATTTCCTTTATGGTAATTGTTTTCACTTTCGCTAATTCTTCGAAAAATGACTAGACTACTCCTATTTATAACAATTGTTCCAATTGTCTCGTTATGGCTTCAGCCTTTAACTTCAACCATTCTCAATATGAAGGGTACTTTTGTTCAATTTTTAAGCCTCAATCTTCCTATTGGCTGGCTTGGATTTACTGCAATTTTTATAGCGTTAGGTTTCTCGATTTTTTATGGATTTTTACAATTTTTTAAATAAAAATGAGAATAGAAAAACAATGCTGGAAATGCAAAGAATATTTTTTTGAGGAACAAGGCAAAACAAGTTTCAATAATTGAATTTCCGAAACTTTCACTTGTTATGAGTGCCTCAAAGAATATTTTCAGTATCAGCAGAAAATTTATATGGCTGAATACAAAAAATGGGAACAAGAGTATTACAATCAGAATATTTCCAATCCTGATTTAGATTTTTTCGATTTTCACAATATTTTAAATAAAACTTTTTCATATGTTCGAAAATAATTTATCGATTGTATTTGGTCAATTTGGTTCATGAAAGACTTATGAAATGGTTAAATTGGCTTATAAGCGCTATATTGAAGACGGTGCGATTATTATCAGTAATATGTGGCTCGCTTTTCCGCACATTCGTATATACGAGAATGCGGATTTATTGCCAATTCTTGATCAAATCGCTGTATATCATAAAAATATCATTACCCCATTCAACGCTCCGCCGAGTTATCTGATGGCTCATGGTATTGATCCATCAGACATACCGAATCGTCCAATTTTTATTTTGATTGATGAGGGGGTTATTTTTTTCGAATCTCGCAATTTTGCGAGCAATTTTAAAGAACCCAAGTTGCGTAATATGTTTGCTACTCCTCGCCATTTTGACATGCAGATTGTTGTAATTGTTCAAAATTACGACAGACTAGATAAATTGATTCGCGATTTAGCACAGGAAGTTGTCGAGGTTACGCCGTGGTTTTTCTGAATTTTCCGCGTAAAATTATCATATGATACGAATCGCATAATTTCGGAAAATGGATGAATTCGTGAAGACATTCCAGTAATCAAAAAGAAATTTTCCATGCCATATTTTTCTTACAAAAAAGATATGAGTAAATTTTTTTGAGGCTTGTATTACACGAAAGAAGCATTAGGACAACTCGCCCCAAAAAATCCAAATGAGATTCGTTCTTTCGATGAATACTTGCAACTTTCCCCTGACGATTTGGAAGATTGGCGAAAAAATTATCAAAAAAAGATTGCTGAAGATTTTTTTGCTCTTCCTGAAAAATTGCGAAAAAAGTGGCTGAAAGGCTATCAAAAATAAAAAAAGGTGTGCATTAGCACACTTTTATTACATGTAAAATTTCATAAAATAAGCAAAATATCTTAAAAAACAAAAATATGAAAGTATCAAAAAATCGACTTGGTTTTTGGCAAGGTTATTTTAACAGAAAAGCAGCCGCGAGTGGTCGCACTACTCACAAAATGACAGCCTCTGGCTGGTTTAAGCCAAAAAAACATAAATCCGCACCATCGCGATTTATTCAGATGGGCGTAAATTTCGCGTCTCGTAAATTTTTCTAAAATATGAATAAGTTTGAATATCTAGACAAAAAAATTTCTCCTGATAAAGAAAAATATCTTACACAAAAAAATCATGAAATTTATAGAAAATTGATTTCCTGAAATCGCCCAAAGGCGAAATGGTGGCAAGAAATTTGGTTCTTTTTTTCTCCAAAGGCAGAAAAGAAATTTTATTCAGAATACAGACGCAAGGGTTTTGATTATTTAAAGAGTCATAACTTTGTTTTTCCTAGAAAAAGAAAATGGAAAAAACCAAGATTCAGTATTTTTAGTGATACTTGGCAAGCAAGGAAATACAGAAATCTATTGTCTTGGCAAGGCTATTTTAAGCAAAAATACGATACTCCTGTATATAGAAAACACACACGAATTTGGTAAAAAAGAAGCAATAAATCCGCCAACAGGCGGATTTTTGCGTTTTGCTAAAAATTATGATAAAATTTCTCCATAATAAGTAAAATTATGGAAATTGTTATTTTTGGTATTTTTGCAGGTTTGATTTATTTTTTTTACGAAAAATATTTTAAAAAATATCAAACAAAAAAATGAATTGAAATTTTTAAAAAGGATTTACAAAAATATAGCTATTTAGTGCACTCAAAAGAATATTTAACTACTAAATCAGAATGAATTTTTTTACGCCGTTTGACAGAATATTTGGCAGATAAGCCAGTAATTATTTTAACCAAAGTGCGCGTTTGAGATTTTGCCAATTTTTGAAAAACTAAAAAATGATTTTTTCCCTATTCTGTAAAATCAAGAATTGACAGATCACATGTCGATTTTGCAATAATTTCGAAAAAAGATTTAAAAATTATTTGCGCTATTGAACTCGATGATCCAAGTCATCTTTCAGATATTGCCAAAGAAAGAGACGAGGCGAAAGATATTTTTTTTGATTTTTTAAAAATTCCTCTTTTTCGTTTTTCTTCATCCAACCCTACAGATGAAGATTTTAAGAGAGTGGGATTTGAATAGTTTTCCCCTTATCTACAGCGACGCAGTCGCTACATAAAAAACCTACCAGCGTGAGCGTCTTGGGTAGGTTTTTTATATGGGGGTTTGGGGGCGTCCCCCAAATATTAAGTTATCAAATCTTTCTAGAGCTTAGGACTCGACAGGAGTTTTCCTGTATGAGCCACGCCTTTACCCCTCTTGGGGGCGTGGCGAATTAAAGGATTTCCTGGCGAGCCCATGCTCTTACAATTTGAATTTTTCCATTTGTTCTTTTCTGTATTGGTTTCTTACGGCGATATATCGGTTAGTAGTTGCAATACTACTATGTCATAATTGGTCTCTTAAAACACTCAAACTAATTCCATTTTCTAAAACTCTACTGGCGTAAGTATGACGCATTTTGTGCGCGTGTAGTCTGTCCATCTTCCCTTCTTTTCTGATTGCTTCAAAAATAGCGCTCATAGCCCTAATAGAAATCTTTTCACTTCTCATTGAAAAAAATAAAAATTCGCTTTTTCCGTCTGTAACCTTCATAAAATCTTTCAGTGTTGGTATAAAATCGGCAGGCAAATATACTACCCTATCTTTCCTTCCCTTTCCGTTCTTTACAAAAATATGGTCTTCAAAAATTTCACTTCGTTTTAAGTTAATTAGTTCTGCTCTTCGTAATCAAGTATTTAAAAAAGTCTCAATAATTATTCGATTTCTGTATGCTAAAAATCATTTCCAGCGTCTCGAAATGATCGTGAAAATGTCTCTAATTTCGCTATCTTCAACTGGCAATGGTAAAGATAATTGTACCTTGGGTGGCTTAATAAGTCGTGCTACATTTTCCGTAATTTTTCCCTCTTCTTTTAAAAAATCTCCAAAAATTCTCGCACATTTTAAGTGTTTTTTCTTGGATTCGTTACATAAACTTTCGCGTAAAATAATTTTATCATAGCGCTTCCTAAATTTTTTGATGTTTTCAAAATCCTTAATCGTACAATTAGTGTATTCAAAAAATTTCTGAATGTGCCAAAAATAATATTCAAACCCTCTTTCACTCAATCATTTTCTTTTTAAAAAAGTTGCATATTTATTAAAAATTTTCTTCATAAAATCATAAAAAACTGATAAAATAAAGAAAACTAAAAAAGCCAAATAAATAATACAATAAAAAAATGCATTTGTCAAGTAAATAATTTTGACAAATGCAAAATAACCAATATAGTTGGTTTAAGTTATTTCCGAGTATAGTTGTTCTTTAAGTGGTGGGTGATGAGGGATTCGAACCCCCGACCCCCTGCTTGTAAGGCAGATGCTCTCGCCAACTGAGCTAATCACCCTTATATCTGACAACACGCAAAATATATTTATTTTTTCTCAAAAGTCAAATCAAAATGCAAAATTGACTTTTTTTGTTTTTTTATTAGTATTTGGAAAAAATTGTATGAAAAAAACGCTTCTTATTTTTACAGATACGACTTCTGAGCAAGTCAATGGCGTCACTCGGTCAATTGAAAACCTCAAAAAACACCTTCCCAATCATATCAAGCTCGCAATTGTTTCGGCAGATGATTTTTTCAGTGTGCCGTTTTTTGGATACAAAGAAATTCGACTTTCACTCAGTTTTCCGCGACAAATTTTTAAAAAAATCCACGAAATTCGGCCAGATTTCATTCATATCGAAACGGAAGGGCCGATTGGTTTTTCGGCGGCACTCATTTGTAAAAAATATAAAATTCCTTATACAACGTCGTTTCATACCAAATTCCCCGAATATCTGAGCATGCGAAATCGGCTTCTCAAAGAGGAATATGTGCATCAATATCTGCATTATATTCACGACGGCGCGAAAAAAATTTTTATTTCAAATCGTGGAATGATTCCATACATTGAAAATAATAATTATGGAAATTATGCCGTGATTCCGCTTGGAATCGACCATTCGATGTTTTTTCCAGGTGCGAAAAAATTTTTCTTGAATAAAACTCGACCAATCGTGCTTTTTGTCGGACGCATTGCCATCGAAAAAAATATTGAAAAATTTCTTGAAATCTCTGAAAAATACGAAAAAATCGTCGTGGGCGATGGTCCAGAAAAAGAAAATCTCGCGAAAAAATTCCCAAATGTGACATTTTTGGGAATTAAAAAATGAGAGGAATTGGCAGATATTTATCGAAGCGTCGATGTGTTTGTTTTTCCCTCCAAAACGGATACGCTTGGACTTGTGAATCTGGAAGCAATGGCGTGTGGAAAGCCTGTTGTGGCGTATGACATCGAAAATATGCGCGGAATTGTTACGCACGGAAAAAATGGTATTTTAATCAACGAAAACAGCGCGCTAGAATCAGGAATTTCTGATGCACTCAAGCTTTTACCAGAAAACTGTGTTGCCAGCGCACAAGAATTTTGTTGGGAAAATCATGTAAAAAAATTTTTGGAAAATCAGTCTCCTATTTCTCATAATTTATGGATATAGCTCAATTATTCAATCTCACGCCAGAACTCATCGAAAAACTTCAAGCGGGCGGCTATCTCGTGATGTTTACGATGATGGTAATCGAATGACCATTCGTGACAATGGCGGCAGCTTTTCTCGCATCAATGGGGATTTTTAATATTTTTGTGGTAGCGATTTTGGGTTGGCTTGGTGACACAGTGGGTGATATTATTTTTTTCTTGGTAGGGCGCTTTGGTTTGTCACTTTTTACAAAAAATCGAAAAATCGACACCGAACAAAAAGCGAATTTTATGGAAAAACTCAATATTTTGCTCGAAAAAAATTTTGTTTTGTCGCTCATTGCTATCAAATTTACGCCATACGCGCCAATGATTGCACTTCCCTATTTGGGTACAAAAAAATCTATTTCAGCATTCAGATTTATTTTTCTCACAGCACTTCTCTCGATTCCCGTACCACTCACGGTCGCACTTGTTGGTTTCCATATTGAAAGTATCCGCCGATTGATTGCCACTATTCCCGAAGATTATCAAATTTTTGCGATTATTGTGGGAATCTTGCTACTTCTTGCAATTGCTGGAATTATATTTTTTATTTTTCGAAAATATTACAAAATTTTTCAAGAAAAAATCGAGCAATATGTTGAAAAACTCAAAAAATCACAAAAAAAATCTTCCTAATGGAGGATTTTTTTATACTTTTCTTCTAAGATTTTTGCCATATTTTCTGTGGAAAACCGCTCTTTGATAGCACGAGATCATTTTTTGAGTTCTTCAAAATATTCGTCATTTTCGAGAATTTTTTGCAATTCTTGTACAAATTTTTCATCATTTTTTGCCATCGCAACAAAACCGCGAAATGTATCATCATATTCTGGAATGTCACGCAACAAAATCGGTAACTCCGCGGAAGCCGCTTCCAGAACAGCCATTGGATGATTTTCTTGTGTTGATGGCAGCACAAAAACATCCGCAATGACAAAATATTTTCGCACATCCTCGAGCGGAATCACGCCCGTCACAATCAAATTTTTCGGAAGGTTTTGAAGAATTTTTTCAAATTTTCCCGCATCAGCGCCCAGTGATTTGAACGGAATTCCACCAACCCAAATAAATTGTGTGGTAGGCATTTTTTCAGCCATCGTGAGGAAAGTATCAAATTTTTTGCGTGGCTGAATTTGTCCATTTCCCAAAATAATTTTTTGATTTTCAGAAAATCCCAATTCTTTGCGAAGCGCTTTTTTCTCCGTTTCCGAATGCTCATATTTTCGCATATCAATCGCATTGTAGAGAATTTCTACATTTTGCAACCCCATATCATTCGTGAGGCTTTTGGCAACGCCAGCCGAACACGCCAGCACCAAATCAGCCTTTCCATAAAATTTTTTGAGCCACCATTTGGCTATTGGAATCCAATATTTTGTGCCCTTCAGCGAGCCAATAAAACTTTCTGGAATTACATGTGCAGAAACTACTTTTTTCCCACGCGCAAACAACAATTTCCAAAATGCATACAATCCAACCGTATGAATGTGCACGATGTCGGCAGGATTTTTCCCATTTTTTTGTACCTCAAAACCCGCGCGCTCAAGACCCGCAAGCATCTCACGATACGCCGTGTGTACGCCGTGCCCCTGCACCGTAAATTCACTTTCTGAAATCAAATTAACTTTCATTTTAGCGCTTTATAGATAAAAAAAAATTTTCGCGAATTGGCTTCTCGAAGCGCCACATGGCTTCAAAATCCTCGTTCGTCTCGTGATCAAAGCCGAGAATATGCAACACGGAATGAATCAACAAAATCTCGAATTCTTCCAACGGCGAATGCTCAAATTTTTGAGCTTGTTCCAAAATTTTTGCCTCGGAAAAAATACACTCGCCCGCAATATCCGTCGCTGAATCCAAATCTGAAAAATCATCAAAATAATGAAACGAAAGCACATCCGTTGTTTTATCAATCCCTCGATACTCTCGATTTAAAATCTGAATTTCCTCGTCTGGCAAAAATGCAATATTAAGAATTCCGCGTTGTGTGATGGGCACTTTTTTGGCAATAAAATTTAAAATTTCCGAAATTTTTTCCTCAGAAATCAGGAAATTTTCAGGAAAATTTACAAAAGAAAATCAAAACATAATTATTCAATAATTCTCACTTCGTTGACAAGCTCAAATCCTGTCTTTTCAAAAACAGTTTTTTGCGTCAAACGAATCAATTCAATTAAATCTGAAGGCTTACAAGTTTCTCCCTCAGAAAGCAAAAAATTGGCATGCAAATCACTCCAACGAGCGCCACCATGACGCTTTCATTTGAAACCAATTTGCTCAATCAACGAGCCAGCCGAAGCATCGCGACCTGGATTTTTAAAAAAACTTCCACAGGAATTACCTTTTGGTTGCTTGTTTTCACGAAAATCGATATTATCCACATCAGAGGCATATTTTTCGCGAATTTCCGACAAATCAAATTCAGCTGAAATCAAAAAATAATTCGGATTTTCCTTTAAAATCGAATGTCGATATCAAAAATTCATATCTGATTTTTGCAAAATTTTCGTCTCGCCAGTCGAAATATCAAGAATTTTCGCGGAAAAAAAATTATTTTCTGTTTCAAGCCCAAAACATCCCGCATTTCCGACAACCGCACCCGCGATCGTCCCTGGAAGCCCAATAAATCGATGCCAAATTGGTTCACCAAAATTTTTTTCCAGAACTTCTGCAATATCAGAAATTTTTTCACCAGAAAAAATGGACAATTTTTTGGTTTGCTCATCAAAATTCCAACCTTTGAGAGAATTTTTAATCACAATTCCCGGGAAAAAATCTTTCGCAAATAAAATATTAGTTCCGCCAGAAATCCAGAGAATTTCAAGATTTTTTTCACGCGAAAATGCAAAAATTTCACTCAATTTTTCCGTATCTTTTTCAGTTAAAATCTCAAAAAAATATGCCGCCAAAACTCGAGTTTTATAGCCTGCATATTGCCCGACATTGTGATTGGTTTCAAGACAATTCATTTTGAAAAATTATTTTCGGCATTATAACAATTTTTCGAGAAAAAGCGAATTTATTTGAAAATTTGACAAAATCAGAAAAATCCCTATAATCCGATTTTGTTCAGCATAAAGCATTCTGATCGTAAGATTTGGAATGCTTGTGTTGGTTTTTACAACTTGCAACCCACGGAGACAAAAGAATGCAAGAAAAAGACAAAGACGCGTTGTTAGGTCAGCAACTGGCGGTGACATACTATCGCAAAGATTCAATTGAACCGGCTATTTGCCGTTTTCAAGGCAGTCTCGACCAATTCCTAGATCAGTCAGAAATTAAGCCTTATGGCAAAATTGTGAAATGTTCGTCGTGTGAGAATCCTCACGAAACAATAGTTGAAGTAGAAAGGATAGATAACGGCGATAGGGTGATACTTATTGCTGAAGAAATAGAAATAGGCTAATACTGTTCACTGATCAACTTCTGGCTGCCTATTCGTAGGCAGCCTTTTCTTTTCGAAAATAAAAATTACCTCACAAATACGAGGTTTTTTATTTTGAGGGCTTTTTTGAAATGGGTTCCACCGGATCAAATCATCATTTTGACCACGGATTGCATCGACAAATTCGCCAAATTCCCTTTCCGAAGCCAATAATCGCTCATTTTTTTTCGACCGCTTCGATCATATATTCGCTGCATGTCGGAAAATATTTACAAAATGGCACACGATTTTTTGCCCAAAATGAATGGTCAGGCGAAAGAATTTTCTGATAAGCCTTCACAGATGCGATCAAAAATTTTTGTGCTGGATTCATATTACCAATCTTTATGTTCTGAAAAATCATCCTCGCGAAGCAAATTTTTGAGATTTTGCAAGTCTCGCTGAAAATTTTTTGTGTTGGCGCGATATGGATTGAGGTATTCTTGGCGCTTTTCCTGATCTTCAGAAATTTGATTTTTTATCTCGTTATTTTCCGTTTTTTGCTCATCAGAATCAGAAAAATCTTCTGATTTTTTTTCATCCAAATTTTGTTCCGAAAGCAAAGCAATTTTTTCACGAATTCTCGAATTTTCCTCTATTTGAAGGGATTTTTCGTATTCCGAAAGAATCGCACCAGAATCGGAATGAAGCGCAAATAAAATATCGCCTCGCAGCTCGAAAAGTCGCTCTGGAAACTGATTCATCGAGTCAGGAATAATTTTTTGTGCAGCCTCAAAATCTCCATTTTTCGCTATTTGAAGGGATTGATTGTAGCGAATTTCTGGAATTTCAGAGTCCAGACAAAATGCAAATATTATATTCTGATACAAATTTTTCCACGAAAAAATCAGAAAAAATCCGAGAAATATGAGGAAAAATAATCCAATTTTACGAAGCATTTTAAGTTTTTTGTAAAAAATAAGGATTGAGAAAAAAGGCAATTCCAAGGCAAAAAATTCATACAATCCATTGCCAAGAAATGGTCGTTTGGGAATGGGTCGCATTCGCGAGAATTTTTTGTAAAATCGGCTCAAAATCCGATTCTGATGAGATAATGTGCGTCTCAGCCGAAAAAATTTCCGCAAGTGTCGCAAGCGATTGTTTATTGAGTGAAGAAATCGCGTTTTCCCCATGGAATTGGCGATACGAAGGGCTTCCATTCGCGGTATATCACTGTAACATCAATCCACCCTGTTCCGTCCCAATCGCGACAAAAGTAATTTTTATACGATTCGAAAAAGAAAAACTTGTGGGCTTTTCGAAAAATTCTGCATCTGTCAAAACAATAATCTCGGTATTTGAGCGATTTTGATAAATTTCAGCAATGCGCTGTATTGACCCGAAAATGTCACTTCCACCACCATATATAATCAGAGAAATCCCGGAAATGACATTTTTGAGAAAATTTTTATCATCCGAAAATGGCGATTCTATCGTAATTTCTCGAGAAAAAGAGGAAATCGCAATTTCTCCAGAAAATTTTTCTATAAATTGCGTACTGAATTTTTTGGCAGCATCAAGACGCGATAAAATCGTGGAAGAATCACGCTGCGAAATATCCTGAACCACCATTGAAAGTGAGTTATCAATGAGCAAAATCGCAGAACGATCAGGATTGGAAAAAAGTGATTGCCACCAAGCAAAAAGTAAAAACATCCCACCCAATAATGCAAAAATAAACCGAAAAAGTGAACGACGCGGCGAGAAGAAAAAAAGAGTTTTCATATTTTATGGCGTCAAAAATTCTCTCAGTCCTGGTTGACGATGAATGGATATCTCTCCATTATAATCAGCACAATTTGGAATTTCTTGTTGATAAGAAATAGTTTTTTGTGACTTTCCGCCGGCAATCGTTTCTAGCATAAATGAAAAAATAGTGGCATTTTCATCTTCCGCGATTTCTGCCCCAGAACCTGATAAAATCGCTCCTTTTGGAACATATAGGCGCACAAAACTTTTGTTGGCACCAGCACCCTGAATAAATCGCATTTTATGCTTTTCCTCATCATTTGTGAGACCAAAAGTGCTCATGAGATTTTCGAGACTTTCCGCATCTTCCTGAGAATACTGGTGCTCATGCGTCAGTGTCGCAGTCGTCTCGTATGTACAATTTTCAAGTTTTTTCGTTTTCATTTCAAGCGAGCGCGATATATAACGATCACTTTTATTTCCGCTTACAGACGTGAATACTGGATAAATCCAATTCGGAGCGTCACTTTTCCATGGAAGTGGTTTTTGGATAGATTCCAAAAACTTTTGTGTGTCAGCATTTCGTGATGCAACGAGAATTTCGCCACGATTCCAATTATTTTCAATAATTTTGGCAACTTCCTCGATTTTTCGAGATTCAATAATTTTTTTGCCAAACGCAGTTACAAATTTGAACAAAATATCTTTCGGCGTTTTGTCTTGAGCGAATTTATTTTCTACCAAAATCGACATCAAAACAGAGAAATTTTTATCAGAAAATGGAATTTCCACGCCATCAAGCTTCACTTCACCAATGACCGCCAAAATTTCTTCAATCATTCCCTGATGAATCGCAACCGCAGTCGTCAGCGTCGACTCGCCAGAGCGCTCCACAAAAGAATTTGCCTTTTCGAGCGTTTTTGAAAAATCCGGATAATAATTCACATCACGAAGGCCATAATTATTCGTCAAAAGCGCAATTCCTGGCGGCGGTGTTTCTTTATGCGGATACAAATTCCAGTCGTAATAATATACATCGTCAGTGCGATAATCCAAGATATTCCCTTTATAAAGCGTAAAAGAAATAATTGAACCCGGGAAGCCGCCGTTCGCACGGATTTCATCACGATTTTGGTTAAAAATCATATAGCGCTGTGGAATCGTATTCCCGAGCATTGTCAAAATTTCGGATTGTGAATTTTTGTACAAATCCAATACTGGTTGTACACTTGTCAAAATATTCCCAACTTGACGCATTTTATCAGCATACGAAGAATTGCCGTGCGCATTTTTGAAAATATTTCCGGCTCGTTCAAATTCGTCGATTGCCGCATTGATCGCTGGTGAATTTTTTATCAAAAAATCTGTCGGAAGTGGCACGCCAATGCCATCAAGTGGAAAAATATCCTTCGAATTTCCGCGGTACGCCGAATTTTCATCATTCACTTTTGTCGTCAATGAAAAATTTTTATCAGAATCTGGAAAATTTTCAGCAATACTATCGAGCGCAGTGGCAACAGCGCGTCCGCCTTCAGTTGCTCGACCCACAGTATCCACGATTTCAAGCGGAATCCAAGAAAACGGTACGAACAAAAATTGCGCGCGCTCAAAATCTGAACGAGATGAATGAATAAGATTTTTTACTTCGGAAATATTGTTTGCGGACGAAAGCGCCAAAAGTCGATTGTAGCCATTTTCTACGGAAAATTTGAGTGCAAAAATCATCGGCACCAACACGAGAAAGAGCGTCACAAAAGTGCGCAAAATCAGCGTTTTATTGCGACGCCAGAAAAATTTGGATGCACGAGAAAAACGACGCCAGCGAAGCGATGATGAGAGGTTTCGGCGGAATAAATCTGGATATTTTCCCTTCGATTTGATAGGATCAAGCGTGCGAATATCGAGCGATCAGAATGGCTTTACAATCGGTGGAACTAGCTCAATTTTTTGTTTTCGGTGCATCAATTCAGGATATTTTCGTTGCCAAAAAGATGAGGCAATCAAATCAGAATGCACCAAATCAAGCGTTGGAAACGTTTCAAAATCATCCACTTCCACTTCGTGACGAGTGAACAGCGAAATCTCAGGCAATTCTGGCAAAATTTCGTCAACAATCGGTTTAAAAATCCCGTTATCAATGGCGTGTAAGCGAGAAATCTGAAAAAATCCCGAAATATCGAGTTCATGAGCAAAATCCGTCTGAATGTCAAGAGAAAGCGTTTTTTTCACGGCGAACAAATATTTGTAATAGTGTATTCAAAAACACAAAAATCGCAAAAAATTTTCATAATAAAAACTTCCTATAAAGGAAGTTTAGATTTTTTTGGATTTTTCTGGATTTTTTGGATCTTTTTGACGAATCTTTGTCAAATGAAGAATTTCAATAATTTTTCGTTTGTGCGATTGTGTCAGGCGTTCAATTTCTTTAAAATCACTTTGTTTTAAAATATGCGAATATTTTTCATTCAAAAATTTGAGAAAATTCTCATGATTAAGCGTTTTATTTTGTGTATTTTTTGCGATAAAAATGACGATATCTTCGAGAAAATACGGCAATTGCATCTCAGGATTTTCAGAAAAATCAAATTTTCCAGATTTAATATCATCAATCGAAATTTTCCCGCTATACAACGATTTGATATCGCCGCCATTTTGCAAAAAATCAATCACGCGCGAAAGTCCGTTCCCATACTGCAAATCTTTTCGCTGAACGCCTTTTCCAAATGGAAAATTGCGGCTCGCACGACGAAATAAGCCTTCCGATGAATCCGTTTTTCCACTCAAACGCTGCATCAAATCAAGATTTCGTTTCCATTTTTGCACAGAAAGCAATTCTTCCGAAAGCATTCGCGTTTCAGAAATTCCGCGACGATGCGTCTCGATTTCATCCAATTTTTTGCCCGCAAGAAGCCCTTCTGTAAGCATCGCAAGTCATTCTTCTTTTTCTACATTTTTCGCACCACGAACGCCATGAAGGAAAATTTCAGAATTTTTCTGATTGATATAATGTCCAAATTCATGACGAATCAATTCCAAAATCCGCGAAAGTGAAAGGTTTTCATAATTCTGATTTTTTGGGATTCCCAAGAGATCCGCACCATCAAAAATCGACGAATATTTCTCGCTCACTTCAATACGTTGTGGCAAATCCAAAATTTCTAGTACGAGTTCAAAAATTTTCACATAATTCTCCTGAGAAATTTTAATTTCCGAAAGATTTTGTAAATCATTTCTTGTAGAATCCGCCTTAAAATCACTCAAATCCTTAATTCGTAAATCTGGAAATTTTTGCAAAATTTTTTCACGCATCTCATCATAATGTTCTTGCAACTCTCTTTTTTCTTCATCAGAAAGATTTTTCTTGCCATACGAAAAGCGCTTGCGAATCGAATAAAATACCTGCTCGACAAGTTTTGGCTGATCAGAAACCGCCTCACCAAATTCTTGTGTTTGGAGCGCATTCATCTCATCAATTCGTGTTTTTTGTTCATCAGGAGAAATTTTGGACTGATAGCCAGCTTTTTCGAGTTCAAATGGCAAGCCCTTGAGCGCAATTGTGAAAATATTTTTATGGCTTTCAAGCACGCCAAGAAGCAATTCTTTGATTTTTGCATCGAGATCAGCCTTTTCAATTTGACACGAAAATTGCGCAATTTTTTCTAAATATTCGCCAATTTTTTGCTCTGAAATTTGAAGAATTTCATCAAAATTTTCTTGCGCACTGGCAAAATCTTTCCCAGATAATGCCTGAAAAATTTGATTGTACGCCAAAATGTGCCCCTCAGAACTTCGCTTTGGAATGCCATTTTCATCTTTCAGTGTCTCGTATGTATAGGTAGTTTCGAGGATCGCTTCCGCAGCTGGCCACTTCGCGATTTGTGCGATTTCATCAAGAAACATTTGTTCTTGTGAAATTTCATGAGAATTATGAGAAATATTTGAGTGATTCATATGTTATTGTGAAATATTTGTTTGAATTGTTGGAATTGTTTGAATTTTTTGAAGAATTTTTACGATTTTTCGTTGTGTTTCAGAATTTACATTGTGTACAAATCGGCCATCTTTTTTGGTAAAATCTTGGAAAAATATTTTTTCGCCAATCAATTTTCGAAAGAGAATTTTCCCAACCCATTGCGGATACAGCGAATTCTGCTCAGATTCTGGAAATAATTTTCGCAATTCTGGCAAAAATTTCTGATCGTCAAACGACAATTTGGAAAAATAATAATCTTGGAAAAATTTTTTTCGTTCATCATCAGAAAGTGAGGTTAATTTTTCGACAATATCGCGATTTCCACGCGAATATGACACATCCTTTCTGTTGGCGCCTGGCATTTTGTGGCTCACAAAGCGCTTAATTCGCATTGTCCAGTCATGTGCCATTTTATCATATTCTGGCTCATCAGTCAACTGAAAATAGATTTTCAGCATTTGTTCTGTTTCCGTCGAATCAAGATTTTCTGCAATAAAAGAAATCAAGTGATGATGAGTAATTTTTGGCTCAATAGTAGCCATATCGTGTATCAACATATCCTCCGCAGTGGCTGCCATTCCTTCTTCGTGCGGCAAGTACGACATTCCAGCAATTTGGAGTGTCGCAAGTGTATTCACGCCACGAATCGCGTTCACGCCAATCTCGTGATCCATCAATTCTAGCAAACGAAACAAGGAAGTCGAAGATAATTTATTTTTCGGCAAAATAATTTTTTTAGCGTCATAATGTACAGAGAACATTTTTCGATTCTCATTCACCTCAACTGTCCAATCGCGCATTTCATACAAATCCAATACCATTTCAAGAATTTCTACAATTTGTGATTCTTCCAGAAAAATCTGTTTCAAATTTTCTGATTTTTCTTTTCTCAAAGTCACTTCTGGTGATTTTTCTTTTTTTGGGTTTTCTTGAGGAAATTCTGATTTTTGCAAAAATTTTTCAAAAATAACGCACTCCTCGTGAGAGATTTTTTCCTTATTTTTTTGGAAAATTTCTTCCAATTGTTCGCCTACCAAAGCCTTTTCTTCTGGAATCGCAGAAATTTCTGGGCCGTAATAAATATTTTGTAAGCGATTCACTTCATCCAAATATTTTTTTCGATCTGCGTCACTGAGTTCAAGACCGCACTTCTCTGCTTCCAGAAAAATCGCATTCTGAAAACATTTCAAATGTTCGCGCATCATCGTGGTAATATTATTCAAAAATTCTTTTTGCCAATCAGTAAAGTCTTCGTTCGAATTGACTCGTTCCATAAAACCTCGAATCCAGTTGGAATGCGCTGAAAATCGCGCAATTCCCGCATCAATTGTCTCAGGCGTGACAATTCCTTCTGGGAAAAATTCCTTCGGATAGTACATTCCATCAGCATTTTTGACATATTCAAGCATTCCTGGAACAATGCTATTATCCATTTTGTAACGAAAAATTTCTGTCAATGCTTCTTGAAAACCTTCTCTATTCATAGGCCAAAATAAATATAGGGAAAAACCTTATAATATAAATTCATTGAAAGTCAATTTGTAAATTTAGAAAGAGAAAAATTTTGTTTTTTTGGGAAAATTTTTATAATGCAAATAATTTAAAAAATTGTATGTCAAACCAAATCACTTGCCCGAATTGTGGCCATCATTTTTCCCTTTCCGAAATTCAAAAACACGAATTGGAAGAAATGCGCGCAAAAATTCAAAAAGAAACGGAAGAAGAAACGAAAAAAAAGGCTTTTGCGTGGGCAAATGCAGAAATCGAAAAACAACGAAAAGAAGCGGAAAATGAAGCGAAAAAAATTCGCGAAGAAATGGAAGAAAAAAATAAAAAACAAATTTTGGAATTGGAAAATTTACGAAAACGCGACGAAGAAGCCCGAAAAAAAGAAGAGCAATTTTTGCGTCAACAAACAGAATTTGAAAATTTGCAAAAAAATCTAGAAATCGAAAAAGAAAAAGCGAAACTCGAAGAGCGAAAGCGCTTGGAAGATGAATTTTCAAAGCAGGCACAGGAAAAATTGGCGCTCGAAATGGAAAAAATGAACCTCGAAAATGAAAAAAGATTGCGCGCAAAAGATGAGCAAATCGAGCAAATGAAGCGATCTATCGAAGATGCAAAGCGAAAATCTGAGCAAGGCTCTATGCAGATTCAGGGCGAATTGCAAGAAAACGCGCTCAAAGAATTGCTCGCGATGAATTTTCCATTTGATACAATTAGTGATGTGGAAAAAGGCATTCGTGGCGCTGATCTCGTGCAAGATGTTCGCAATGAATTTGGTCAAAATGTCGGAAAAATCGCTTGGGAATCAAAAAATACAAAAAATTGGACGGAAGCGTGGGTAGAAAAACTCAAAGAAGACCGACTTCGTGCAGGCGCTGGAATCGCTGTTTTGGTGTCAAATGTTTTACCCGAGGGCGTGAAAAGTTTTGGATTATATCGCGATATTTGGGTAACAAATTATGAATCACTTTTACCGCTCGCAAGCATTTTGCGCGTTCAAATGATTGAAATGACAAAGATTCAAAATTCTCTCAAAGGAAAAGACGAAAAAATGGAAGTGATTTACAATTATCTCATTTCTCCTGAATTTAAAGCCAAAATTGAAAATATTATTGAGGCATTTTCGACGATGCAAGACGAGCTCGACAAAGAAAAGCGCGCCATGGAACGCCTCTGGTCAGCGCGTGAAAAACAGCTTCGTCGCGTTATCGACAACACAGCGCGATTGTATGGCGATATGCAAGGCCTCATCGGAAGTCAATTACCAAAAGTAGACTACCTCGAACTTGGTGACGGCGAAGAAATTTTTTAAAATGCAGTACACACTCATTCGTTCCAATCGCAAAACTCTCGCGATTCAGATTAATAAAAATGCCGAAATTATTGTGCGGGCACCTTTGCGTGCGCCGCTTTTTTTGGTTGAAAAATTTTTGGAAGAAAAATCTGAATGGATTTTGAAAAATCAACAAAAAATGCGTGAAAGAAATCTGAAAAATCCGAAAAAAAATCTGAGCGAAACAGAAATTCTGGAAATGAAAAATAATTTGAAAAAATATATTATTCCGAAAGTCGCAGAATGGCACAAAAAAACCGATTTTCCCGCATACGGAACAATAAAAATCACGAAATCTGAAACTCGTTGGGGCAGTTGTAGTGGGAAAAATAATTTGAATTTTAGTTATCGTTTGGCGGAATTTTTGTGAGGAAATGAAAAATTTATTGATGCGGTGATTGTTCATGAAATCTGTCATCTCAAAGAAAAAAATCACCAAAAACGATTTTGGAATTTGGTGAAAAATCTGATGCCAGAATATAATGAAGCCATAAGTCTAGCCACGAGCACGACGATCAGGTAGTGGCTTCCCATTGTACACATACGCGTAACCTGTAAAGCCTGTCAAAGTACGATATTTCGCTGGGTCGCGTTCGGAAGTTCTGGACGAGCCAGCCGCATTTCTCGAACGATAATATGAATAAAACATTCCATCGGAACCCTTGATTTCCACATGTCCATGAGCTTTACGCGCAGCAGAACCAAGTCGAGCCGTTTCCTTAAAGACGACAACACTTCCTTCTGGTGCATCGTCTGGATGATTTACCGGAACTTTGTCAAAAAATGCTGAAGCATAATTTTCAATAATCTTATCCCAATTTTTTCCATCACGGCCAGATTGCGGCAAAACCGATCGAAGCCCAAATGCCTCAAGAAGTTTTCCACAACTCGCGCCACAACTATTTTTTCTCCCAGGGAATGGACCACGACGAACGAGCCAATCTCCCAAAATTTTTCCAGGATTTAACATTTTTTCGCGAGATTCTTCTGGTTGAATAGCATCAATTTGAGCTTGTTCATCGCGAGAATATGGCAAAAATCGAATTGAAAATTTCAGCGTTGTATCCGCACCCACAATCATCATAGTCTCCGAAGTAGCATTCCATACGAATTTATCACCCTGTTGGAGATCAATATTCTGTGCAATCTGTTCTGGTCCTTCCAGAAGCGACGTGATACGACTTTTTACCTCAATAAAATTTTCACGCGTTACCGTAATATTTTGAAAATCTTTTCGCAATTCTTGAATTTCATGCGATGTTTTGTTACGAACATCAGCCGCGCGCTCACTATAACGCCGAAAGATTTTTGCGCTTTCAGTTGCAAGAAGCGGCTTAGAAAGATCCTGCATTTGTTGCTGCAATTGTTCTCTCCAAGAAAGTTTCGGCGTCTCAATCGGCTTAAGCGGAATCTCAAATGGTCGATTATCAAGTTGATTTCCCATAGAAATAAAATTATATAATCCCAAAATAGCATATTTTTTCAAAAAAAGCAAATTTGGAAGCCATTCTCAAATCAAAAAAATTTTTACTTGACTTTTTAGAAAAATACTTATAATAATCAAGTCAATGTTGTAGTTCATTGATACTTTTCCTCATCAAATTTTAAGGCATCACTTGATGCCTATTTTTTATATTTATTTTTGACTTTTTGAAAAAAATGTTTATAATCCCCTTCGTTAATAACTCAAGAAGGAGATTTAATCAAAGGCATTTATTTCTCTTAATCAACATGATTTGAGGCATCGCTTGATGCCTCCTTTTTTGTAGAATTTGCAACAAAAAATTCCCTTTTGGGAATTTTTAATTTTTGGAAACACTTTCTGTAATCGTTTTGACAATATTTTGTACTTTTGCGTCAGAAGTATTGTCTGACGAAACGTAGACTGTCGCGCCATTTTCGAGCGTAATTGCTTGTGAAGACGCAGGTGGATTTGCAGGAGTTTTTTTGTAATAATACACTTTTACATCAGCCGATTCAAAATTTTCTGCACCAGAACCTGATGTTGAGATCGCGAGCGTGTGAGTCGCTCCATCGCGTGGGCCATATCCCTGATATGAAGTATTTTTTGGAAATGCAAAGCTATACCCTACGGCCTCATTGGAATACAGGTGATATTTTTTTTCATCATAATTTCCGAGTTTTCCTGTTGAAGTTGAAGTTGCCTCTTCATTTTCGCTTGGAAGTATTGTAGTAGTTGAGGAAGAAGAATTGGTGTTTTCTGAAGAATTTTGTGTGGATCCTGTATTTGTCGTTTTTTTGGCTTGACAAGCACCAGAATGTTGCACCGTTACCTGAGCATTTTGCGCTCGACAAAGATTTTTGTATGTTTGACCATCAGAACCACAAACTGGACTATAAATATCTTCACATGCGTCAGTTTTTTTCTCAGAAGAATCAGTTGTACCAGTCGCAGTCGTTCCCGTAGCAGTTTTTTTATCAGTTGTAGTTCCTGTCGAAGAATTTTCTGAATTATCCTGCGTTGTACAAGATCCCTTTGTATATTTTGCATGTGCCAAATCTGCCAAACAAGAATTCGCGTACTCAATACCATTAGATCCACAAACTGGATCATATTCTCGCGTACATGCCTGCAAATCTGAACCAGAAGTCGTTGTTTGTGTGCCAGAATTTTCAGAATTTTTATTTCCAATCACAAAATGCGCGACCAAAAAAATCGCCACACACGCCAAAACCACGTATGCAATCGCCAGTGCTGGATTTGAATTTTGATTATTTCGTTTGTTCATAAAATTTTTTAATGAGTGCAACTACTATAAGAAAAAAAATTAAAAAAGCAAATAAAAAGACTTTTGAAAAATTTTACATTTTCCGAGAAAAAAATATAATCGCCCTATAATTTTCAAAATATGAATCAAAAAAAACGCATCATTCTCTGGATAATTATTGGAATTTTTTTGGTGGCATCACTCGTCTATTCTGCATTTATTTTCGGTCGACAACAATGAATTGAAGCCGCATACGAAGAGTTTTCGCAGGCAGGAATTTCACTTGATTATTTTCAAAAAAATTCACATCTCGAAAAAAATTTATCCAAATAGAAAGACCGTTCTCGCGAACGGTCTCTTTTTTAACAACCCGAAAAGATACTACTCAGGAGTCTGGAGATTCAAATTCTGGTCTCTGACAGAATTTGAAGACGAGTCCATCTTTGTATTCTACCTGAGGAGGTGCGGATTGAGGCGCTGAAGCCTCAGATGCGGCAGATTCAGTCGGTGCATCAGACTGTACTGCTGTCCACTCACCAGATGCACAGACGTTCCTTGCTTCCAGACGAGCCAAATACTCATTCAGATCAGCCATCACGCCACTCGTGCATGAAACATATCCAGAATGAACGCCTTTGGTACAGCGTCCTGCATCTTCACTAGAAGCGAAACGAGCCCAGAGTTGTTGGTATTCCAACTCTGTTTTCAGCTGTCCCAAGTTTTTCTCCAAACCATTGACAAATATCTGGAATTGTAGTTCTGTCATGGCGCGCTCATTTTTGACAGCTTCTTGGATAGCCTTGAGGTCAGTTTGAATCTCAGGAGCACGTGAAATGTTTTTCATGCGCTCTTCAAACTGTCCGTTCGAATAGCCACATTGATAGAGGCCAAACATCACCAGGAAGCCAATCACCCAAGGTACAGCTTTTCTTGCATGGTGCATTGGGGTTGGTGGCATACGCGGATTGGGTTGAGGGCCTTCAGCCCTTTCCTCGGGTTCAGTGGTTTGGGACTCGCCTTCTTTCGAAGACTGATCGTCTACTACTTCGCCATCAACTTGCACTGGTTCTTCTTCAGGTTGGGGCAAGGTTTCAGTTTGCACTGATTCTTCTCCAGAAGGTTTGGGCAAGGTTTCCACCTGCTCCATTTTTTCCTGTGGTTCATCGGCTTGAGTTTTGGGTTTTTCATGTTCATTAGACATGCTAAAATCTCCATGTTGGTGAGACAAAAAGTCTCGGGTTGATGAAAATATCAAAAAAATGGCAAAGCCATCTCTTTACGAACGAGATTATATAATAAAAATTGAAAATGTCAAAATATTTTCCCAAAATGCACAATCAGAATATGTTTTCATATTTCAAAAAATATTTCTCGCATAAAAAAATCCCGAAAATCGGGAAATTTTTAGAGGTCAGCTCCGGCTTTTTTGAGCATTTCAATCAATTCATCCTTAATAGCAAGGCGTTCTTTTTTCTTCTGATCAAGCGCCAAATCTTCCATCGCTTCACCAGGAACATCGTCAGAATCAGCACGACCAATTTCGTGAGAAATATCATAGTAAGACTGAAGAAGTTTTGCAAAGTGAGCATTTTTCGCTTCAAGTTCTTCAATAAGTGGCTGAACAGCTGGATGATCCGCAAGGAATCGTCGTACATCGAATTGCATATTTTTTCTGTTAAAAATTAAAACATCAACATTGTAGCAGATTTTTTTATTTTTTCAAGGAAGAAAATTTTTTCTGGTGGACTTTTCTGGTTTGTATTTCCCAATTGAGAATTTTTGAGAATTTGAAAATGCTCAAAATGCGATTATTGACTTTTTGAGCAAAAAATTTACAATGAAAAGGCTTATTTGATAACTTTTGCAAATATGTCGAAAAAAATTTGTGTATTCTGTGGCGCGCGCCTCGGAGATAGTGAAAATTATGAAAAAGTGGCAATCGAGCTTGGACGCGAAATCGTACGACGCGGGCATTCGCTCATTTATGGGGGCGGAAGCGTTGGCTTGATGGGCGCAGTGGCGCATGGCGTGGCATCTACTGGCGGACAGGTTTCGGCGGTTTTTCCAAGATTTTTGGAAGCAACAGAACAATGTATTCAGGTTGACGGCGTGGATGTTTGCCTCGTGGATTCTATGGATGTTCGAAAAGTAAAAATGTATAGCGATGCGGACGCGATTATCGTCTTGCCTGGCGGTTTTGGAACAATGGATGAATTTTTTGAGGTACTAACACTCAAGCAGGTTGGACAATTTGATAAGCCAATTGGGCTGCTCAATGTTAATCATTTTTACGATCCACTCGTAACTTTTATGCATCATATTATCGAAAAAGAATTTGCCAGCATTGAAAATCTTTCGTTTTTCTACGATCGTGACAATATCGGCGATCTTTTGGATGCTATGAATTTATAAATATTTTCAAATAATAAATCCCACCATTTGGTGGGATTTTTTGATTTCAGAATGAATACGAGACAAGCCTCCATTCTTCTGAATTATCATTTATTCGGACGAATTGTTTGCATGATCCTACGGGATCTTTTTGGACTGCAATCACACAGTATCCTGTGTTGCCAATCTGCGCTCCTATGAGAACGCCTACTTTGCGCATCGGGCTGATTATTTCGTGACGAACGTCATCAACATAAATGCATAGCCGAAAACGGGTTTCTATGTGTATACCTCTTTCCTTTCCAAAAATGTATCAAAATTGAGCACGAAAGTATTATAAAATAGTATAAATTTTTGTCAAATAAAAAATCCCACCAAAAGGCAGGATTCATAAAAGAAGTTATGCAGGGTGACTCACTACTTTTGCACGCTCCACGCGGTACGGTTGTTTTTCGCCGCGCAACTGTACATATGTGGCCCCGTTTGTATCCCAAGCGCGCTCTACTACCGCGCCATGATTAGTAACATCGCCCGCACGAATGTACTGAGGAGATTGCCTATTGAGAAACAAATGAAGACTGCCATTAACTTCTACCCCTGGTATACTCTTTGTTTTTACCATGAGATTTACCCCTTATGTAGTTCAGTGAGTCAGCACTGAATGATTTTTTGGAAAAGGCCTGACTGCCCTTATCATACCAACATGACAGAAATATTGTATGATATATTTATAAAAAGTCAAGTATTTTTCCTTACTTTTCTCAAATAGATGTTTTGATGTATTTTTCTAGCAATTCAAAATCTTCAAAAATGGCTTCATCAACACGAAAATATGGCAAGAAAACTTTTTTTCATTTTCAAAAATAAAAAAATTGATTTTCCTGGGATTGATCCAAAAATTGATTTTTTCGGAAAAAAATCTCGCCGTCATGGCAAATGGCAAAAATTTTATCATTTTCAAAAATTCCCCATTCTCCAAATAATTTTTTCACCGAAAATCGTGCTTCATCACGCAAAATATCATAATAAAAATATTCGAGAAATGCGGGAAATTGATTTTTCATACGATTTTGAAATTATTTTTTGGGATAATGTGTCCAAAAATTTTTGTAAAATTCGTCAAATTTTCTCTCCAAAATAGCCTTTCGAGCATTTTTGGCAAGCAACAACAAATACTCGATATTGTGCAACGAAAGCAAAAGTCCGCCCGTCGCCTCGCCAACATTGATGAGATGACGCAAATAGCCAAGCGAATATTTTTGAGAAACCTGCGTTTCAAATCCTGGAAGCATCGGGATTTTTTCGGTCGAAAATTTGAATTTTTCGTTTCCAATTTTGAGATTTCCAAAACTCGTAAACACCTCTCCATGACGCCCAATTCGCGTTGGAAGGACACAATCCATCATGTCAATTCCGCGCGCAATCCCCTCCACTAAATCCTCTGGCGTTCCCACACCCATCAGATAATGTGGTTTATTTTTCGGTAAAAGTGGTTCCAAAACATCCAAAATCCGATACATATCAGCTTTTGATTCGCCCACAGAAAGCCCACCAATCGCCACACCAGGAGTATCCAAATCAGAAATAAATTTTGCCGATTCAGTTCGCAAATCATCATAAATCACGCCCTGTACAATTGCAAAAAGTGCCTGTGAATAGGTATTTTGTTCTTCTCGCAACGCCTCATTGTGAAGCCACTGATTCTTGGAACGAATCGCCCAACGATGCGTGCGTTCCATAGCAGATTTGGCATAAGAATGAGATGAACCACCTGGCGCACATTCATCAAATGCCATGATAATATCTGCCCCCAATTTGTGCTGCATATCCATCACATTTTCAGCCGAGAAAAAATGTTTCGAACCATCCAAATATGATCGAAAATTCACTCATTCTTCAGTAATTTTTGCCAGCTTTTCACCGCTTGCATTCTGCATTCCAAGTCCCAACGAAAAAACCTGAAATCCACCAGAATCCGTTAAAATCGGAATATCAACATCCATAAATTTATGAAGTCCACCAAAATGTTCAACCACATCACACCCAGGGCGCAAATAGCTATGATAATTATTTACTAGCATAATCTCAGAGCCAATAGATTTAATCTGGTCAATCGTCGCTCATTTAACAGCACTTCGAGTTCCCACTGGCATAAAAATTGGCGTCTGAATCACACCATGTGGCGTAACAATGGTTCCAGCACGGGCCGCCCCATCAGTTGCATTCAGTTCAAAAGAAAATTTTTCAAACATATTCGTTATTTTGACAATAAAAAATCCGTGAAATTTCACGGATTATATAGATTTTTTCGAAAAAAGCGAATTTTTCAGAGTGTTTTTTTAAATTATTCAGGCTTTTGTGCTTGTGAATTTTCTGGATTTTCTGAATTCGGAGATTTTGAATTATCTTGTTCGTTAGTTGTTGATTTTTTTTCTTGTGTTTGGCGCTCCTGAGCACGAAGAATCGAAGATTCTGTGATTTTTCCTGCATTATCAAGAATTCATTTTTGACGCATCGCAGTTTCCACAGGGCGATAAAAGATCGGATTACTCATTCGTGTCATAATACGACGAACATCACTTTCATCGCGAGGACGCAAATCTTCATTGCCCGTTGCATTAGCCAATTCCTCGAAAAGCACCTGATAAAATTTTTCTGGCTTCGTTCCGATTTTTTCAGTTGGATATTTTTCAGAAAACTTTTTCTCGAAATAATTCAAAGACATTTCTTGGCCACCTCGGAGAATGTGCGCAAGCAAAGGATTTGCAGCCATATTATTAAAGACTTTCCAATATTCTGGACCATGGCGACCATCAAGTCGTTGTGTAAATTTATGTCCAAAAATATTAAATGTCAAAAATCATGATTTGAAATCCTTCTGAACGATTACCTGGTCCTGATCGGGGCGAAGTTTTGCCATCATAAGCGCATCTCCATTTTCAAGGATTGCAAACGCATCCTTCACAGAGGTAATCGGCGCGGTAGCAACATTTACTTTTTCGCCATTCGCCAAACGATATGCGCGAATGCCAAACACTTCTTGAAAGCTTTTGTTTCCACTTTCCTCACGAAGACGATCAAATCCACTCAAAGCCTTTTCGAAGCTATCCCGTTTTTCTTCCTTAGAAGGATCATTTCTTCGATCCAAATCACGAGCGGTATCAAGCGTCTGTCTAATATACTGTGCTACACTTCCAGTAGAAGAAGTGACTTCGCTCATATTGTCTTGTGCGCTTCCGAGTGCTACAATGATTGTGGCAAAAGCCTTATTTTTGAGGGCCTGATCGGAAAATGAACCAGCTTTTGGAGGAAGATTTTGCATGAATAACTCCTGCATTGATCACTGATCAATATTATTCATTTTTTCGATCGTGGCAAGGACCTGATGAGCATTTTTTGAAGCATAAAATTCTTCATCGGGCACTGGAAGATCTGGATTACTTTGTCGAATAAAGTTTTTGAGAACTTCATTGCCCGCACGAGTACCAATGGAACCTTCGTACAAATCACGAATATATGTTCGGAAAAGCGCATCTTGTACTTTGGCAATTATATCAGCAGCTTTACGACCTTCATTCATTGCATCTCTAAAATTTTCGTCAACTTGTCGTGCTTCATTCGAAACTTGCACCTTTTCACCGTTTCCACTCTGCTCATGGCTTTGTTCATCTGTTGATTCTCTGATTTTTTCAGTTTGCTCATTGTTTGACTGAGTTTGTTCTGCGTTATTAGATTTTTGAGCTTTATGTTCTTTTACTTGATCTTTAAAAGCCATCAGCTCAACAATAGTTTGCGCATCTCGAGGATTAAGCAATGCAAGGCGCTCTTTGGTGAAAAAGCCTGTTTTTTCCATGGTATCTATCAAATCCTCCATGGTTGCTTGAGTGTGTTCTTGCACTATCTTAGTACTTTCCCTCTTCGCTTCTTCTTGGGCTGGTCTTTGTTTATTAACACGTTGGCCTCATTCTTTAGGATTACGGCGTGGTGATGGATTTTTATTTTCTCCATTTTTCTGAACATTGCCCCAAATTTTTCTTACACTCTCAGAATCTACTGAGGATTGTGCACTATTGCCTGATGGTGTTATTTTTTGAACTTCTCAAATCATTGCCTCATCCTCGCCATTTTGCTCTACAGAACTCACAGGAATATCGGCTTCTAAATTTCACGAAACCTTTTCGGTCTGAGAAGCCTTTGTACTTCAATCTACTTTTGCCTCTGATGACTGAGCTTGAGGCTTTTTCGGAGGACTTTCTTGATGCTCTGTCGTCTGTTCTGAGGTAGGAGCATCTTTTGGTATTTTTGATTCAGTTTTTTCAGTTCATGCAACTTTATGCGCTTCTCACGCATTATCTCATTCCTCAGGTACCGTCGTTTCAACCGGTTTTTCCATTTCAGTAATGGGCCTGGTTTTTGAGCTTACTGAAGTCGATGCTCTTTCTCATGTTGTTTCATTTTTATTTGTATTCCTTTTCTGGGCTTCATTCTCTGTAGAATTATCATCCGGAATTTCCGTTTCAGCTTTCGATATATTCCGAGGATTCAGTGCAGCAGTTGCCTCACGCAATTCTTTATTTTCAGCAGCCTTCTTTTCAGCTTCTACTTTTACTTTTTGGGCGTTTTTTTGTGTCTGTTCTCTTTCTGCAGCTCTCCATGCACCTTTTTTTGCGAGTTCCTTTCTTCGTTCCTCTGATGTAGATTTATCGCCAAATTCTTCTTGTTCTTTTCTCGTAAGGTGAGCTGCAATTACTTTCTTTGCATTTAGATCGTTATTATCGTGCGCATCTTCAAGAAGACGAGCAGCCCGTGCTTCGATTTCAGCTTGAGAGTTCTGAGTTGGTTGTTCTATTTGTTTTCATTGTAAAACTTCAACCTTTTGTTTTACTTCTTGCTGATTTTTTTGAATCTGTTGAACATTGGCATTTTGTTGTTCTTGTATTATTACATTTTTTTCTCAGCTAAGTTGTGCGTGTTTATGAAAAAAACCCTCCAACTTCATACTTTGCTGATTAAAAGTACTTTGAAAGTTTTTCTCCATTTCTTCCAGATGTTGTTTTTCTTCTTGAGATTCAGCTAGTTGCTCTTCACTCTCTTGTCGCAATTTGGTTGCTGATCGCATTGCTTCCAGTTTTGCAGCTTGCTGTTTGATTAAATCAGTTAGTTTTTTGCGATGAGTATCCAATAAATTTCTATGCATGACTACCAACGAGTATGCCGCTTTGGTAGCCTCGGGATTATTTTCATTTTTAATTTTAGCATACTGCGCCTGTGCAGATCTGAGAACTGCGGTTTGCCGTTTCGTCGCTTGAGTTGCTTGATTTAAATTCGCAGTAACAGTCTGTAATTCATTGATTGATGATTGTTCCGCATTTCGAATACTTGGCAATTCCTCCTCCAAATCACTAATTGTAAATGAAATGCTCTGAAGGTTTTTTTGAGTTTCTGTAAGAGATTTATGCGTTCGTATCTGTTCGGCTTGTGTTTTTTTAATATTTTCCTCCAAAAGTCTTCGCTGCGCTTCTATATTACGAATATTTTCTCTCGTACGATTATTTGATTCTTTACTCGCATTAACATGCCCTTCAGAACGGTTCACAGGGGCTTGAAAAAATTTTTGTACCGAGAATGCAGCGTTTGAGAAATTTCGCATATTCTTACTCTATCACATTTTGCAAATTTTTGTCAAAAAACACCACAAAAAAAGACTTGACAATTTTTGTTGCAAAAAATTTTTTTTCTGTATAATTTTTTAAAAAAATGAACGAAGCACTTATTCACATCTCGGAGGCGATGAATTCCCTCAAAAAAAATCTGCAAACCGCAATTCTCGGGCAGGACGATTTGCTCGAAAAACTGATTATCACGGTATTTTCTGGTGGGCATGCGCTACTCGAAGGAACGCCTGGACTTGGAAAAACTCGCACGATTCGCGCGCTTGCAAAGTCTTTTTCTCTTGAGAATAAACGCATTTCCTTTACAAGCGATCTTTTGCCGTCAGATCTGATTGGTGCCGAGATTTTTCGACCCAATAATGGCGGATTTGAGATTCGAAAAGGACCAATTTTTACAAATATTTTGCTCGCTGACGAAATCAACCGAACACCACCAAAAGTGCAGTCTGCCCTTCTGGAAGCCATGGAGGAGCGCCAAGTAACTATCGGAAATGAGACACTTGCATTGCCGCGGCCATTTTTTGTGTTCGCAACGCAAAATTCTCTGGAAAATGAGGGAACCTATCCACTTCCTGAAGCGCAATTGGATCGGTTTTTTATGAAAATAATTTTGGATTTTCCTGATTTCGAGAATGAGAAAAAAATCCTCGAAAACAATTTTCAGGATCAAATTTTGGTAGAAAGTATTTTTTCTGGCGAAGAAATTTTGGAAATTCAAGATTTCCTACAAAAAAGCATTCGTGTAGATGAGAAGATTTTTCAATATGTTTTGCGGATTTTGAGTGCATATCGCGATCTGGAAAAATCTGATACAATGTTTGAAACACAGGAACCAATTTTGACCTACGGGCCATCTACACGTGCTGGACTTGCTCTTATTCGTGGTGCAAAAATTCGCGCTGTGATGCAATGACGCGATTTTGTTTTACCAGAAGACATCAAGGCTCTGGTTCCAAATATTGTCAATCATCGTATCGGACTTTCGTATCATGCGCTCAGCGAAGGCATCACGATTGCACAAATTACACAAAAAATTCTCGACACCGTGCATCTTTTGAACGAAAAATAAAATCCCTTTCGGGATTTTTTATTTATCTGTTTGGCTGAGCGATTTTCCACCCTCCGTATTTCCAATTTGCGCCTGTGCATAAGAATCGGTATCATCAAACGAAATTGGCGGCCACATGTCGCTATCCAATTGTTGCTCAGCACGCTGAACTTCTGCCTGACGTTCTGGATGCTCAGTATTCTGCAAAAATTCTCTCGTTTCAGCACGTTTTTCTTGTTGTTTTTCCTGTTTTTCGCGTTGCTTTTCTTGCGCTTCCAATTTTTCTTTTGGCAAATCAGTCGGATTCGCTTCGCGTTCCGCCTCGTCCATATTGAGATTATAGCGCTTTGCACCCTGTTCCTCGAGTTCATTCGCATGATGACGCTCAAAATTTTCAAATCACATATTTGAATATAAAAAATAAATCTGAAAAAATTGTAGCAGATTTTTTTATATTTTGCAAATTTTTGGAATTTTTTGTAATTTCATATAAAAAGTCGCCCAAACTTCGGGCGACTTTGGTACTACTCAAGGATTTTTTCCTCCTTCACTTGTTGAAAAATAGAGATGACCAATCCCAGGAAAATCCCAATAATTGGCGCACCTAACATGAAAAAATACAAAAGTTGTTCCATGGTTATATTCCTTTGGTAGTTATTATCTTGATCTTGCAACGAAAGCTTTCGCTCCATCACGAGACATATAATACAAGAAATTTTGAAAAAATCAAGAAAAAATTTTATTTCATTGCTTCAGCCACAACATCTGCAACTCCTTTATCAAGCGGATTTGGCAAAATTTCATCCACACTTGGATTTTTAATATATCCAGCAATCGCCTCAGCGGCCTTGATTTTCATATCTTCAGTGATTTGTTTTTTTCCGTATTTCAAAACCCCCTTAAAAATCCCAGGAAATGCGAGCACATTATTCACCTGATTTGGGTAATCTGAGCGCCCTGTTCCGATAATCTGTGCGCCAGCTTCTTTGGCAACTTCTGGCATAATTTCAGGAATTGGATTCGCCATCGCAAAAATAATTGGATTTGGCGCCATTTTTTTCACCATTTCAGCCGTCAAAGCTCCAGCCACAGAAACTCCAATAAATACATCACGACCAACGATAACATCTTCCAATTTTCCAGAAATTTTATCACTATTTGTTATTTTTGCTACCATTTCTTTTTCAGGATTGAGTCCGTCGCGCCCTTCATAAATTGTACCTTTCGAGTCAACCATCACAATATCTTTTACGCCATAATTCAAAAGCAACTTCGCAATTGCTGTTCCAGCAGCGCCCACACCATTGATTACAACTTTGAGGCTAGAAATCTGACGATTCGTTACTTTACACGCATTAATAATCCCCGCAAGCGTCACAATCGCGGTTCCGTGTTGATCATCATGCATCACTGGAATATCGAGTTCTGCTTTGAGGCGTTCCTCAATTTCAAAACATCGAGGCGATGAAATATCTTCAAGATTGATTCCTCCAAAGGTATCAGCAATATTTTTCACTGTTTGAATAAACTCTTCAACATCCTGTGTTTTTACAATCACTGGAAAAGCATCCACACCAGCAAATTCTTTAAAAAGCATGCATTTCCCTTCCATCACAGGAAGTGAGGCTTTGTGCCCAAGATTTCCAAGTCCGAGAATCGCTGATCCATCAGAAATCACCGCCACCGTACGAGATTTGAGCGTGTAATCGTACATTTTAGATTCATCCGCCGCGATCTCACGACAAGGCTCAGCCACGCCAGGAGAATATGCCCACGATAAATCTTCGCGAGATTCGATTTTTGCATTTGATTCGACACGGAGTTTTCCTTGGAATTTTTTGTGAAGTTCAAGAGATTTTTGATAAATATCTGACATAATTGTATTTTAAAAAAGCCAAATCATTATATTTTTTTATAACAAAAAATCAAATAAAAATGAGACAAGTTCTCATTAAGAAATCTGTAAAAAATAAAATCCTCCAAGAGGAAGATTTTATCGTTGATAGTTCACATTGAAGAGTACCTTCACCGCTTCTCCAAGGGAAATATTTCGGAACGGATTATATACGTGTGAACCATTTTCCATTTGACCATGAAGAAGACAATTGTCGTATGCAGACTGAATGTATCCGGCAAGTTGTGTTTTATCAAATGATACATCAGCAAATGTTGTTGCCATTGTTGATTCTCCAAGGCCTGCCGCGTTTATAAAAACTTTTGCTGCTTCCGCGCGAGAAATTGGAGCATCTGGGTAAAAATTATTCCCCTGTGTTGCTGAAATCTGACCAATACGAGCCGCATATGCAATGTATTTGTTCAAAGGATGAGATGCGGGAACATCAGCAAATGGCGCATTCGATTCATTAGAAACATCAATATTTGCGGAATTGATTACGAGTTTCAAGAATTCAGCACGAGTCAATGGGCGATTGATGTTTGAGCGATCAATAACCTTAAGATCATTGTAGTAGAGTGCAAGACGAGAATCTAACAGATCCTTCACTACTGTATCACATTTTTTTGTAAAATTTTTAAAAACAGTTTCTGTAACTGTTGGTTTCAATACAATATTTTGATTTGTTTGATTTGTTGTTGTGTATCCACCACCTACACCACCCGGACCTGCATTATCATTAGATGATGAAGATCCACCACCTGGACCATCAACACAGTCATAACCATAACCATAACCTCCGTGGTAACCATAAGGACCACAAGATTTACCTGGGATAGTAGTTGAAGAGAAAGCACCGAATGCTGCAGAAGCAGTAGCAAGTGCTGCAACAGTAGCAACTGTTCCGAGTGCAAGAACTCGAGAAGACATTTTTACCATAGTAAGGAATTATTTATAAGATAAAAAATCTTGATAGACCGATACAAGATTTTTGTATTTTAGCAAAAACCAAGAAAAAGTCAATAATCCTCACAAAAATTCACACAATATTCACATAAAAAATCCCCTTTCGGGGAATTTTTTATTTCTGGTGAGTAACGTTGTAGAGAATTTTTCCTGTTTCAGCAAGAGTGATATTCAATTCTGGCTTATAAAGAGTTTTTCCTCCTTCGTTCTGACCGTGAAGAAGACAATTGTCGTATGCAGACTGGATGTATCCAGCAAGAGAGTGAGTAGCAGGAACATCAGCAAAAGTGTTTACTGTTTTAGCCACACCAATACCCGCAGCGTTTGTGAAAACTTTTGCAGCTTCTGCACGAGTAATTTTGTCATCTGGGCGGAAGTTTCCGTTCTGACCAGCAACCATACCGATACGAGTTGCATATGCGATATACTTATTCAAAGTGTGAGATGCAGGAACATCAGCAAATGGCGCATTCGATTCATTAGAAACATCAATATTTGCGGAATTGATTACGAGTTTCAAGAATTCAGCACGAGTCAATGGGCGATTGATGTTTGAGCGATCAATAACCTTAAGATCATTGTAGTAGAGTGCAAGACGAGAATCTAACAGATCCTTCACTACTGTATCACATTTTTTTGTAAAATTTTTAAAAACAGTTTCTGTAACTGTTGGTTTCAATACAATATTTTGATTTGTTTGATTTGTTGTTGTGTATCCACCACCTACACCACCCGGACCTGCATTATCATTAGATGATGAAGATCCACCACCTGGACCATCAACACAGTCATAACCATAACCATAACCTCCGTGGTAACCATAAGGACCACAAGATTTACCTGGGATAGTAGTTGAAGAGAAAGCACCGAATGCTGCAGAAGCAGTAGCAAGTGCTGCAACAGTAGCAACTGTTCCGAGTGCAAGAACTCGAGAAGAAATTTTTACCATAGCAAGGAATTATTTATAAGATAAAAAATCTTGATAGACCGATACAAGACACGGAAATTATATGAAAATTTCAAAAATGTCAAGTTTGGTTTTCAAAAATTCACACAATATTCACACAATATTTTTATTCTAAAAATAATTTTGAAGAAAAAATTTTGTATAACACGCCACCATAAAGACAAAAAATGATTAACGCAAATAATCCTGAAAATTCTATCAAAGAATGAATCCAGAAAAAACCAAACATCAAAATTATTGGAAGCACCAAAATATTTTTCCAAGAAATTTTTTGTGCGATGAGAAATTTTGCAAAAATCACAAAAAAACCAAGACTCACACTCGAAACTCACAAAAATGCCCAGACAAAATAATCCGCATAGAGGCCAGGCTTGATGATATTGAGGGTAAAATTCCCGATATACGACAGAATCGTGCATGATACAAAAAATCCAAGAATCGAGAGCAAAATCAGATTTTTAATATATTTTTTGTGTAAAAATTTTTTTGAAGCATCCATCAAAACTGGCAGCGAAACCGTTTCAAAAATCCCAATGAGCACAAGCGCAAATTTTACCATCACCGCGACCGACATATATACGAGCACATCAGCATCCGCAAAAATCATTTTTGCAAAAATGACATCAATATTTTGGAGCAAAATATATAATCCTGCTAAAATCATATACCAAAAAAAAGTATTTGATTGGGAAAGAATGGTGATTTTTTCGTAAAAATTATTCTTTTCAGAATTCTCGGAAATATATTTTTTTCCAAAAAAATAATACAAAATCGGCGAAATAAAAATTGGCAAAACAAATGTCATCATTCCAAGCCAATTATATGGAAAAGCCATCACACCAATCGCTGGAAAAAATCTCGCGAGTGCTACGGCAATCAAAATCCAGCCAATCAAGAAAAAAACTTCTCGCGACTGTAAAAGCGCATAATAATAAGCACCAAAAATCCCTAGAATCAACGCGATAATCACAAAAAAAGTCATTATCGAAATGGGGAGATCAAGAAAAAATATTCCCAAAAATACCCCAAAAATCGAGAAAATCCCATAGAAAAAAGAATATTTCCAGAGTTCTTTTTGAAAATTTTTGGAAGTGAAAAGTTCGGATTTATCGGAATGAAAAAGTTCGAGCATGAGTGACCCAAAACCAGACGCGGGAATCGAGAGAATTGCGATAATACTCACATAAACGCCCACCTGCACATAATCCCCTTCCGAGAGATATCGAATCAAAATCGGGTGCGTGATATAATTCAATAATCCTGTCAAAATAGCGACAAATCCGAGAAATGATGCGGTTTTTATTTTTGACATTGATAAAAAGAAAGGACTTCATTATCTATGATTTTTTGGCAGGCAGAAATATTTTCCAAAAAAATATAATTCTGAGGATCGGCACAATTTTTCATGAGCAAAATGTGCGAAATATCCGTGCCATTCAAGTGAGAAAAATCATGCAATTTGAGAAATTTTTCGATTTTTTGACTTTCAGAAGAAGTAGAATTGGAATACAAAATCTCACCAACTTCGATATTGTCCGCAACTACCACCGAAAGCGGTGCCATCAGACCACCAATCGGATTTGCAATCGTTGGACGGCCTGTCCAGCTACAACCCATATACGAGTGCCACGGAAACGCCAAAATTTTTCCAGAAAAATTCTGATTCAAAAGTTCCGTTCGAAGATTCTCAAAATCCTGCGGATATATCGTCGTGCGAAGTTGGCCTTGATATGAAAAAAGTGTCCCAGGCGACCAAGTCCAGAGCAATAATCCAACTGAAAAAATAGCAGAAATTTTCACAACAATATCCTGAGACATTTTGGAGAAAATCACACCAAGACCGATGGTGAAAAAAATTCCCTCCACGAGCATGAGCACACCAATCCACTTTTGTGGTTCGCGATATCATTGCCACATCGGAATATTTTGCGCCATCCAGAGCGTCAAATCTCGAAGTATTGGCGAGGCAATTCCAATACCAAAAATCAACGCCAAAAATCCTAAAATTCCACCTGCAAGAGCAATTTTCTTGGATTTCTGAAATGCCTTATATAAGCCAAAAAGCGAAATCGCCAAAATAACTAATCCTGCAATAAACCAAAAAGCCGACAAAAATCCCACATTTGCATAATGATTCGCAAATCGTTCACCCCAAAAACCATACAACAGAAAATTGGTAAGCCAAACATTCATTGGTGCAAGTGCCTGCGTAGCAAAGGCCTCAAAATTGGCTGGATTAAAGGCAGAAACAAGATTCACACTATTCGTAATGCCGAAAAATGGTGCCAAAATCCAGTTGAGATTGAGCAACAAAATAACAATTCCTGCAAGAAAAATTCCTATAAAATCTCATTTTTTTCGAGCAAAAAATATGATATACAAGCCAAAAATGAGCACAATCATAAATGATGCATGAAGAAAAAGATTCATCGAAATCCCCGCAAAAATCCCAGCGAAAATATATTTTTTGTACCCATCAAAGCGAAACAACGAGAAAATAACGTATCAGAGCAAAATAATGCCGAGATAAATCGTTGGTTGTACCATCATTCGCTCGTATGCGAAGGGATTTGTGAGAAAAAATATTCCCGCAAAAATTTCAAGAATTTGAGAATTTGAGAAAGGAAATTTTTCAGAAATCAGGCGAGCCAACAAAATTCCAAGAAATGCTGATGCGAAGAGAATAAGGAAAATAAATATTTTTGAAATTATCTCTGGGCCAAAAAATTGATACAATCAATTCAAACCAAGAAATACTAGTGCATCCTTGAAAAATCGTATTTCTGGGTGTGGCACAGGGATATAATCGAGAAATACAATTACTCCTCAACCCCAAAAATTTCCACCAAGTATTACGAAAATGAAGAGCAATAAAATGATTATTGAGATATGTTTTTGGAAAAATTTTTGCATAAAATAATTAATTGGAAGATTTTTGGCGTCAATACATATCGAATCCAATGCAGGCTACAAGAAATATAACTGCTCATATTGAGACAAGGAGGCCAAGATAAAAATAGTTTTGCGGCTTAAAATGCAGCGACAATCGAATATCTATTGAGCCATCTGTATTTTCGTGATAATATTCTGTTGAAAAATTTTGTTTAATATGATCCGCAGTGATGCTCCAGAAATTCAGATTGTGATAAGTTTTTTCGTGCACATCATCAAAAACTGTATTTTGAAATGATACATGATGAGCGGCATTCTGAGGACTTGCACATTCTGTTACTTCATATGAATACGAAGTGTATTGCGGAAGTATCACATATTGTCATTTTTCCTTCAAGAGAGGTTTGCTATTTTTCTCTTTTTGGGATGAAAAATTATTCATCTTATCAATCATATTTTCCACAAAAACAGGAGAGATTTTTCAATGAACATCGCCATCAATGATAATATATCGACTCTGTTTTATTTGAGAATTCAATGTGCCTGACTGCAATTTTTCTGGCGAACAATTTTTTTCAGAAAAAGGTTCAAGATATAACTTCCAATCAGGATGATAAGATTCAAAAAACATTAAAAAATAATTATCCGCGATACCTTCAATATACAAATCGTATTGAGAGTTATCGATTTTCTCAAACGTCACCTTTTTTCCAATAATTCTAGGAGTAGAGTCCTCCACTTTATAAATAGAATCTTGGATTTTTTTCAATCCAGAAAGTTTACTAAAAAATCTTGCATCTGTTTTTACATAAACAAGATTATTATCATACAAATCTGGAGAAACAAATTTATCATAATTTGATCTATAAATATGACTTAAATCAATTATGTAATTTACTCCTTTTTCAGCTAAAATCTGTGTTTTTTTTGTTTTTACTAAGTTCCATTGTATAGAATCCCTAAAATCAGCTGTCTGCATTCAGTCATACATATAATCATTTCCTGAATATTTAAGCAACATATCAAAACCTGAATTATTTACAGGAAAACCTGTCTCTGTAGTTCTAGTGTCATGTCAAATTATTGAGTATTGACTGAAAAATGGATAAATCATAAATCTATCTGTTGGACTAGAATTTTTTATAAATTTATGAATTTGGCTTAATTCTTGTCTCAAATCTTGATAGCTAAAATAAGGCAAATCTTTTACAAAATGATAAAAATTTAAAAATATAAAAACAAGCAGAAAACCAACTGTAATTTTATAATTTTTTACAGAATAAACTAAAACAGATAAAAGTAAAAATAAAAATATCAAAGGTAAAATATGTCCTGTTTCTCTCAAAATAGGAAATATTGGAGTATCATAAATAAATGTAAGTGGAACAAAAACAAATGAAGTATAAGCTAAAAGCAAAATAAAAAATATGTTTTTTTTCTTTTCAAAAATGAGTTTGTATATCAAATATCACAAAAAACTTAGTCAAAAAATTGCCAAAATTTCCAAAGAATATATTCTGTCTATAAGTGTTGCTGAGCTTCAAGAAAGTCAGAAAATCCTCAACAAACTCACCATATAGTTGTCTCTGAACATTCAAGAACGAGCCACTGAAGAAACTCACTCAAAAGATATAATTCCCAGTAAAAATTGATTTAACCAGAAACAATGGATCAGATAAGCAAAAAATCATATAAAAACTAAAAATGATAATTTTTTAGTTACAGAATCATTTTTATTTAAAATTGCAAAAATAATAAATAACAAATAAGTATAAATAAAAAATTGTATTTGTGTTCAACTCAGAGCAAAAAGCAAAGCATATTTTGCATAATCTCAGATATTTAATTTCCTATCTTTTCACCTGTAAAGTAAGCAAAAAATAACTATAAAAATAAAATATGAAAACAAATAATTTATGTGTCACCCAAGTATTTTATAAAAAATAAATGGATTCAGATAAACAAGCAAACTTACTAAAAATACTAAATATTTGTTATTTTGTCATTTAAAAGTATCAAAAACAAGGTAAGTTCCTGTTGAAAAAGTCAAAACTAGAAAAATATAAATGATTTGCTCTGGCTCAAAAGGAAGTACATACCAAACATAAGAAAGCAAAAACCTAAAAATATAATCAGAAACATAACTTAATGGTTGTCAACCATCCATAAGTGATTGCCAACTTCACTTTGTGATAACAAAAAAATTCCAAAAATCATCTTTAAAAATTGGAAATGACCAATCCCAAAAATATCATATACCATAATACACAACTTGAAAAAAAAGTATGCTGTATATGACTAAGCACAATAAATATGTATAAAATTTTTTCATATTTTTATTTTAATTCATTATTTGCTATATTCTTCCAATCAAGACTTGAAATAAATGCATCTGCCTTTTTCATTTTTTGTTTTCTTAAATTTTCATCTCACAAATATTTCAAAATTTTTTCAGAAAATTGATTTGTATCAAATCTCTCTACCCACTCAACATTATCTTTCCAAATTGGAGTGATTTCAGGTAAATCATAAACTAAAACAGGAACTCAAATAGCCATTGCTTCTCAAATAACAATTGCCCAGTTTTCCTCATGACTCGGTAAAATAAAGAGTTTTGAACTATTTATAATTCTAAATTTTTCCTCAAAATCATACACAACACCAAAAAGTTTTATATTAT
>ERZ773077.254-NODE-254-length-40675-cov-4.430576_pt1 | contig 40675 bp, 33 predicted proteins | sample MGYA00580612_ERZ773077 | MGnify/ENA primary metagenome ERZ773077 (study PRJEB29015, sample SAMEA2737971) | human oral metagenome | biome: human oral; feature: human-associated habitat; material: dental | place: China | collected 2021 ...
TATACTTTTTTACATCTTTGTAAAAAAGCGATCAAATAATATAGCAGTGTTTGAAAAATTAAGCTAGAAACTAAACAGTATGAAGTTTGGGTTACCTATCGGGCTACCTTTTGAAATCTTAAGTCTTGAAACATCGTATTTTAGGGAGTTTTGGATGGTGCGGATGAAAGGACTTGAACCTTCACGCCGTGGGGCACCAGATCCTAAGTCTGGCGTGTCTGCCAATTTCACCACATCCGCACAACAATAATAAAATGGTACGCCCATCAGGATTCGAACCTGAGGCCTACGGCTTAGAAGGCCGTTGCTCTATCCAGCTGAGCTATGAGCGCATAAAAACAAAGTGGCGCGCCCGATAGGAGTCGAACCCATAACCTACAGATCCGAAGTCTGTCGCTCTATCCAATTGAGCTACGAGCGCCCAAGTGGGGTGAGTGATGGGAATCGAACCCACGACCCTCAGGACCACAATCTGATGCTCTAACCGACTGAGCTACACTCACCATCTAACAAATGGTCGGGGTGAAAGGATTCGAACCTTCGGCCCTCTGGTCCCAAACCAGATGCGCTAACCAGCCTGCGCTACACCCCGAGGCATTGCGAGTTTAGCCTACTTATTGAAAAGGCGCATTGTAGCCAAAAAAATACGCTATGTCAAGAAAAATAAGCTTAAATTTGAAAATTTGCGAAAATTTTCAAATTTAAGCCGTGCAAATTCGGCTAAGAACAAATTTGGTATAAAAGAAAAAAGTTAGCCCGATCAGCCAAACATTAAAAAACATCGCCTTAAAAATATCTTGCAACTCGCCGCCAAAAACATCGGCTACAAGCGAGTAGAGCGCCATTTGTAGCACTATCTGGCGAGTAAAATTTAAAACAAAAACCGCCGCGGGCCTTTTTACGCCTTGAAGCGTCGAGCCGGAGAGGTTTATGAGCGCGTAGCCTATAAACGCTAGCGAATTTACGGCAAAATAACCCCTTGCTGCACTCACGACCTCAGGCGTCTCGTCAAAAAACCCAACCAAAATCCCGCCGAGCCCAAGGCAAAAAGCCGCCGCAAAAATGCAGTAAACCGCCAAAAATTTGACCGCATAGGCGTAGCATCCGCGCACTCTAGCGTATTCGCGTGCGCCGAAGTTTTGCGACACGATACCCAGCACCGCCGATGCGATGCCCGTCGTGGGCAGCATAACGATCTGCTCGATACGAAGAGCTAGCCCATAGCCTGCGACCACTTGCGTGCCGTAGCGGCTGATAAAATGCATGAGCACGAGCCCGCCAAGCGACATCGAGAGGTAGTTTAGGCACGCTGGCAAGGCTTGGGCTAAAATTTTGCTGTAGATGGCGAGTTCGGGCGCAAATGAGCGTAAATTTAAAAAATTTATCATGCCGGTTTTTGCAACCTTGACGCCTAAAAATAACGAGCCTAAAAGCTGCACCGAAGCCGTCGCCAGCGCTATCCCGCCGATACCCAGTCCACAAAAATCCACATAAAAAAAGCAAAAGCCCAAATTTATAAAAAGTCCCGCAAAAAGCCAGTTTCGCAGGCTCTTCGTATCGCCCGTAGCCACCAGCACGCCGTTTAGCGATTTGATGAGCAAGAAAAATGGCGAGGCAAGAAATATCACGCGGTTATACGCCATGGCTTCGCGTAAAAACTCCTCGTTCGCGCCTAAAATTTTAAGCAAATGCGGCGTAAAAATAAAGCCCGAAAGCCCCATAAAAAGCGCGCAAAGAAACACGAAAAATACGCCTTTTGCGGCGTAAATTTTAGCGAGTTTTTCTTTGCCGCCGCCAAGTGCGTTGCCCACAAGCGCCGTTAGCGCCGAGCCAAAGCCAAGCCCAACGCCAACGACGCTGATGTAGAGTAAAAAACTCATCGAAAAGCCCGCCAGCGCCTGAGTCGATATGCGCGCGGCAAAAAACACGCCCGTCACGTTATAAAGCGTGTTAAAGCTCATCGCGACGCCCGCGGGCGCGGCTAGGCGCAGTACGAGCTTGTTTACTGGCTCTTTAGTGAGATTCACTTGATTTTGAGCTCCAAAAGCGCGTCTTTTACCTCTTTTGGCACGCGGTAGCTGTCGCGGATCTTTGAGATCGTTTTATTGTGGGTAAATTTACTCAGTCGCCCGCTCTCTAGCAGCTGCTGCCCCGCGCCGTCAAATTTGATAAAAACCTCGGCTAAACACCAAGCTGCCGCCATTTGCACGTAGTATCGCTCGTCCTTTTCCTCAGCGCAAATTTCAAAAAACCGCTCGAGCGAAAGCGCCCCAAAATTGCGCATAAAATAAACGTAAAAAAATCGCTTTTCGTATTCTAAATTTGAGCCTAGAGCCTGCTTTAGCAGCGCATCTACGTAGCGCGCCTCGGTAAATTTAGGCTCAAAGCCGTCCGTCACAGCCCAGTTTGGCATCGTTTTGATAAACTCGCTAGCTAGCTTAAATTTAGCTTCGTCGTCCTTAACGAGCATTATCAAAAAGCCCTTTAGCATAAACTCCTCGTGAAAAAACGGCTCATAAGCTGCGATCTGTTCTAAATTTAACCGAGCGAAATTTTGCTTTGCCAAGCGTCTTAGTTCGGGAGTTTTTACGCCTAAAATTTCGGGGCTTTTGATGAGTTTTTGCGAAAATGCCGCTAGCTTTTGGCTCCTAAGTCCATCTAAAATCTCTAAAAATTCGCCTTTTACGTCCACGCTAGTTCCTTTGCTTTTTAAATTTACCGCTCAAATTCGCCCCGTTTAAATTTGACGCCTCAAAAAAGCCGAAGCGTCAAATTTGCCGCCCTGCGCGCCCAAAAGCAAATTTAAAGGCTCAAATTTTACTTTTGAGCCTCTTTTGCGCGTTTTGCCGACTTTTTGCGAGCGTAGATATTGATGAGCTCCACGCCCAGAGAAAACGCCATCGCAAAGTAAACGTAGCCCTTAGGCACGTGCATACCGAGCCCCTCGCCCACTAGCGTAAAGCCGATCAGGATCAAGAACGCAAGTGCTAGAATCTTGATCGTCGGGTTATTATCGACAAAATTTGAAATGCCCTTAGACGCGAACATCATCACGCCCACTGCAAGTATCACTGCTAAAATCATGATCTCGATGTGGTTTGCCATGCCCACTGCGGTGATGACGCTATCGAGCGAAAAGACGATGTCAAGCACGGCGATCTCTGCGATAACGACCCAAAAACTCGCATGCCCTTTGCTCGCCGAGTGCTCCTCGTGCTCGCCGCTGACGCTTGAGTGGATCTCGAGCGTGGACTTACCGATGAGAAAAAGCCCGCCCAAAATCAGTACCAAATCGCGCCCTGTGATCGTAAAATCAAACACGCTAAATAGCGGCTTGGTAAGCTTCATAATCCAAAATAACGAAAGCAGTAGCGCAATCCTCGTTAGCATCGCGAGCGAAAGCCCTAAAATGCGGCCTTTGTCGCGCTGCTCGGGCGGTAGCTTGCCGACTAGGATCGCGATAAATATGATGTTATCGATACCGAGCACGATCTCAAGCCCCGTTAGCGTCACGAGCGACAGCCACGCCTCGGGCGAAAAAATCCAATCGAACATTTTTTTCCTTTTTTATAAATTAGGGCGCGATTATAGCCAAAACGGGTTTAAATTTGATTGAGCGAGCGGGAATGGGCGTTTCGGGATCAAATTTTGCGATTAAATTTGGCTGGCTTTGTTTATTTGGCGGAGATTAAAATTTGACGCAATGAAATTTGGGTTTACAAAATACGGCGCAAACGGTTTTGAGGTTAAATTTTAGAAAATCCGAATTTAAGAAAAATTATATTTAGATAAAGGGCGTTTAAGCGATAAGCGGATAAAATTAAAATCTTTTGTGAAATTTAAAATGAAGTGGTGACCCCTACGAGACTCGAACTCGTGTTACCGCCGTGAAAGGGCGATGTCCTAACCGCTAGACGAAGGGGCCACAAATTAGCGGAAATGGGATTTTACATTAAAGATAATAAAAAATAGCTTAAACCAAGGATAAAAAATCATGAAAAAATTTTCTAAATTTGCTTTAGCTGCGCTCGCGTGCCTTGCATTTAGCGGTTGCGCTGCGCTGCAAAGCCAAAAATCATCAGACAAATTTACCGTCACCATCCTCACTCCGCCGCTAAAAATCAACGACGTAGGCTTCCTGCATAAAAACGCAAATCAGCTAAATTTGCAAATTTATAGCTCTGGCGTAAATACGGTAAATCTCAAAATAAACGACAAAATTTGCATGAACGGCGCGTGTTTTGAGAAAAAAGAATTTAACAAAAAGTTCTTTTTAGAGGAGAGATACGACGACTTTTTCGCGGAAATTTTGGAGCGCAAGCCGCTGTATGACGGCATAAATGTAATGACAAATTCGTGCGGTTTTATACAAGATATAAGTAAATATTCAATAAAATACGAAGTTTGCGGTAAAAATATCAGTTTTTTCGACGCTAAAAACCGCATAAAAATCATCATAAAAGAGCTTCAATGAAATTTATCGGCGCGCACGTCAGCATCGCGGGCGGCGTAGAAAACGCTCCGCTAAATGCGGCAAACATCGGCGCAAACGCCTTTGCGATGTTCGTCAAAAATCAGCGCCAATGGGAGGCCAAGCCGCTAACCCCAGAAAATATCTCCAAATTTAAACAAAATTTAAAAGCCGCCGGCATCGAGCCAAGGCACGTTTTGCCGCACAACGGCTACCTTATAAATTTAGGCCATCCAAACCCAGAGCAGCGCCAAAAGTCTATCAACGCCTTTTTGGACGAAATTTACCGCGTAGAAGCGCTCGGTCTAGTGATGATAAATTTTCACCCGGGCTCGTATCTAAATGAAATTTCGCCCGAAATTTGCCTAGAAAATATCGCAAACTCGGTAAATTTCCTGTTAGAAAATAGCCAAAACGTAAAGCTAGTCATCGAAAACACCGCCGGCCAGGGCTCAAATTTGGGTTTCAAATTTGAACACCTAGCCTACATCATCAAACGCTGTACCGACAAAAGCAGGATCGGCGTGTGCCTCGATACCTGTCATACCTTTGCCGCGGGATACGATATCAGAGACGACTACGAGCGCGTGATGAGCGAATTTGACGAGATAGTCGGGCGCGAAATGCTGTGCGGTATGCATCTAAACGATACGAAATTTGACCTAGCCAGTAAAAAGGATCGCCACGAGAGCCTAGGCAAAGGCTTTTTGGGCTTAAAAACATTTGAAAACATCATAGACGACCCCCGCACGGACGATATCCCACTAGTTTTAGAGACGATCGACGAAAGCATCTGGGCGGACGAGATAAAAATTTTAAGAAACTTTAAAGGAGAATAAATGAGAAAATATATCGGCGTTTGCCTAGCGGCTTGCTGCTGCCTAAATGCGGCGGGCTTTAAAATCCCCGAGCAAAGCGGCGATAGCATCGCGCTTTTAAACTCAAACGTCGCGACGAGCTTCGGCCCCGACGCAGCCTATAACAACCCGGCAAATATGATATTTCTAGACGGCGGACACTACCTCGAGAGCTCGCTAACCTACCTACGCATGTCAAAGACGAAGTATAGGCACTATAACGGCGACAAACTCACCTCCAAAAGAGCGAACGCGCTCGTGCCTACGTTTCACTTCATAACGCCGCAGTTTGACGACTGGCGCTTTGGCCTATCAGTCGTCGTACCTGCGGGAATGTCGATGAGATGGGACGAAAGACTACCTAAGGCCACTTCTAAAAAATTTGATCTAAAAGTGATCGAGGTAAACCCTAGCGTCGCCTACGCGCTAACCGATAACATCGCGCTAGGCTTTGGCCTGCGCGCCGTTTACGCCAGAGGAGAGGCCGTGCAGGAGGTCTCAGGCGCCCTACCCGCCTCGCAGGATATCAAAGGCGACCGCATAAATTTCGGCTACAACGCGGCAATCACCTATAAACCTACTTCAAATTTGAGCCTAGCGGCCACCTACCGCTCAAAAGTAAACATGAATCTAAAAGGCGACACGGGCATCAGCGCGCCGGCACACCCGATGGGGCTATTTCCTAACGGCTCATATAGCGGCAGCGCAAAGCTATCCGTACCGCTACCTGCGAGCTTAAATTTAGCCCTATCGTACAAAATCGCAAAAACGACGCTGTTATTTGACTTTGAAAGAACCTATTGGTCTGCGTGGAAAGAGCTTGACTTCAACTACCCTGGCGCCTCGGCCGCACACTATCGCAACCCGTTTTTTGCGGCATTTGACGCGCCTAAAAAGCGCGACTGGAAGGACAGCAACGCCTACCGCATCGGCGTAGCGCACGACGCGACGGACAAACTCCGCCTGATGGGCGCTGTTACGTTTGACGAGGCCGCATCCAGAGCCGACACCACGGGCTTTGACCTGCCAGATACCAAAGCCGTCATCTACGCAGCGGGCTTTAACTACAAATTTACAGACGCTTTGGAGCTGGGAGCTAGCTACTTCTACCAAGACAGAAAAGCGCGCGACGTGAGCTACTACTCAAACGCGTCGGGACTCTATCCAAACGGCAAATTTGAACGCGGTAACGCTCAGGCGATAAATTTGAACGTGAAATATAAATTTTAAGGCCCAGTCATGAACTACCCTTACGAAAATTTCGAGGATATGCTAAACGCCGCGGTCGATAAAAACGGCGGCGGTATCGCGATCTATACAGAAACTAGCAAGATTAGCTACAATCAGCTACGCGCAGACGCCTTTACGCTGGCTGCGTTTTTGCAAGGCATGGGCGTAAAAAAAGGTGACCGAGTCGCGATGATAGTAAATAACTCGCCCGAGTTTATCGCTAGTTACTTTGCCATCACGCTACTTGGCGCCGTGGCAGTGCCGATAAATACCTTCTTAAAATACGAAGAATTTGAGTACATCATAAACGACTGCGGGGCAAAATTTCTCTTCGCCTCGGTCGAACTCGCAAAAGAGATAAAAGGGCTAGATAGCAAAACGGCAATAAAAAAGATCGTCTGGATCGGCGATAGAGCCGAATTTGACGGAAACAATATCGCCTACGCGCACGCGCTAAACTGCCGTATAGAGCTAAATTTGACCGACCGACCGAGTATCGACGACCTAGCCCACATCATCTACACATCAGGCACCACGGGCAAGCCAAAGGGCGCGATGATCAGCTACCGCAACCTCATCTCAAACGTCCGGGGCGCGCACGAGGTCTTTCACGTACGCACGAAGGATAGATTTGCCGTGTTTTTGCCGATGTTTCACAGCTTTACTCTCACGGCGATGGTGCTGCTACCGATATTTTCGGCGTGTTCGCTTATTTTAGTAAAGTCCATTTTCCCGTTTTCAAACGTCCTAAAACAAGTCCTACTCAAACGCGCGACCGTATTTTTAGGCGTGCCCGCGATTTATACGGCTATCGGCAAGGCCAAAATCCCGTGGTATTTTCGCTGGTTTAACTGCATTAGGATTTTCATCAGCGGCGGAGCGCCTTTGGCCGAGCAGACTATCGCGGATTTTCGCGTCAAATTTCCGCGTGCGGTGCTGATAGAGGGCTACGGCCTTAGCGAATGCTCGCCTATCGTATCGGCAAATACGATGCAAAAACAAAAAATCTCAAGCGTCGGCTTGCCGCTGCCGGGCTACGAAGTAAAATGCATAAACGACGAGATGATGGAGCTACCCGCAGGCGAGGTCGGCGAGCTCATCGTAAAAGGCGACTGCGTGATGCAGGGCTACCTAAATATGCCAGACGCTACCGACGAAACGATCGTAAACGGCTGGCTGCGCACGGGCGATCTCGTTAAGATCGACGAGGAGGGCTATATCTTTATCGTAGACCGCAAAAAAGACCTCATCATCTCAAAGGGCATCAACATCTACCCGCGCGAGATCGAGGAGGTGCTATTTAAACTGCCCCAAGTCGAGGCAGCCGCCGTTATCGGCGTCAGAGATGAGCACGCAGACGAGGAGGTCACGGCGTTTATCCAGTTTAAAGAAAACATGAGCCTGGACGAAAAAGATATCCGCGCGCACCTCAAAAAACACTTGGCGAATTTTAAAATTCCAAAGACGATTTATTTTAAAGACGAACTGCCTAAAAACGCGACGGGCAAGGTGCTCAAACGCGTTTTAAAAGAGCAGATAAAGGATGAAATTTAGTGCGGTTTTTGATAGAGTTTATCGGCGGCGAGCAAAATTCTAAAATTTCATCGCTCATAAAATGCAGCGAAAACGAGGGGAAAATTTTACGTCACCTGAGCAAAAGCTACGTCGAAGGCACTCCGCAAAGTAGCGCTTACGACGTGCTTTGCGCGGTTTTTGGTAGCGAGGAGTATAAATTTTTAGCAGGCCTTGCGGACGTAAAAAACCTGTTAGAAAGCGGCTGGATCGTGCAGGGCTTTTCTATATTTAAAAACCAGGGCGCAGAGGGCTCCGGCTCAAATCTGCTCGGTCTGCTTCACAGCGAGATCTCGCTCTCGCCGCTTTTTCTAAAAATTTTAGAAGAGGGCGAGTTTGGGCTTACGCTGCCTGCAGTCGCGCCCTACGCCGATCATCTTGATTATCTAAAAGACCAGTTTTTGCGCGTGGAGCTTTACGGCAAGCTCTCGTTTTTTAGCAAAAACGTCTCAAGCGACGCCAAAAGCCGCCTCGAAAAAGATGTAAAAGAACTAGAAGCCATCATCGAAAAACGGCTAAATTTAAGCAAAATTTCGATCTCCGTCGAACAAATTTTCAAAGACAACTCGCTAAACGACAAAGAGCAGCTGATTTTCCTCGCGCTTTTAAAGGAAGAATACGTCGGCGAAACAGACGCAAACCGCGATCTAAACGCGCTTGTCGGGATTTTAAGCGCGGATGAATTTGAGCGCATCAAAAACCGCGCCCTACTGGACGAAGGCTCAAAACTAATCGAAAACGGCCTCATCGACTACGACGAGTCGCTAAACACTTACGGCGGCTTTAGCAGGACGTTTTACATAACCGACGAAATCTTACAAAGCGTAATGCACCCAAAAACCGAGAGCAAAAGCAAAAAACTAGCGCTAGAAACTCTCGTAAAAGAGCAGGAGATCTTTGAGCTCATCGAGCCCTCGACCGACATAAACGACGTCGTACTGGACGTAAAGGTAAAAGAGCTGCTAGATGCGATCCTAAAGCAAGTAGATCGCCGCGTGCTGGCGCGCCTATCTAGCTGGGGGATCAAATCGCGCAAAAACGTGGACGCCAAAATCATCTTTTACGGGCCGCCGGGTACGGGCAAAACCATGAGTGCGCTAAGCCTCGCAAAGAGCCTAAAAAAGCAGGTTCTTAGCTTTGATTGCTCTAAAATTTTGAGTAAATACGTCGGCGAAAGCGAGCAAAACGTGCGTAAAATTTTCGACACGTACAAAGAAATCTGTGCCAAAAGCAAGAGCGAGCCCGTGCTGCTGCTAAACGAAGCCGATCAGTTTCTAAGCACGCGCGTCGAGGGCGGCAGCGGCGCGGACAAGATGCACAATCAAATGCAAAATATATTTTTAGAGCAAATCGAGCGCTTTGAGGGCGTGCTCATCGCCACGACGAACTTCTTGCAAAGCCTAGATATCGCGTTTTCTCGCAGGTTTGACTATAAGATCGAGTTTAAAAAACCCGACCTCGCCGCTCGTCTTGCGATCTGGCGCAAAGTGCTGCCCGAAAATGCGAGTTTTGAGGAAAATTTTGACGTCAAACAGCTAGCTAAATTTGAACTAAGCGGCGCACAAATCATGCTCGCGCTCAAAAACACAGCGCTAAAAGTTGCCGTGCGCGAGGACGGGATATTTACGATGAGCGACTTTGAAAGCGAGATCAAACGCGAGATGAGCTCAAATTTCGGCGAGGATAAGAAGGTTGGGTTTGATGGGTAAATTCGGCTAAATTTGGCTTGCTGTTTGGCTAAGACGCGTTTTGCTAAATTTACGCCGCTTGCAAGGCTTTATCGCGCATTCTTACAAATTTAAGCGTTAAATTCGTAGCTCTACGGGTGCAAATTTGACAAGCGATTCAAATTTATTGCAGCCCCAGATACTCAAATTTGAAAAGGTTATCAAGCATGAGTGATTTTTTACTACGCCAAACCAAGCTATTTTTAGGTATCGCAGCCGTTTGCGCTCCGCTATGCACGGTCATCTACTTCATATCAAAAGAGTATTTTGATGAAATTTTAGTCGGCATTTTCATCACGTATATTTTCCTGCTCGTTGTTTTCGTTTTTAAATTCATCAAGCTACTTTTAGGCTTCAAGGACGAGAACAAAAAGCCCGTTTGGGAGCAAATTTTAACTTGGCTTTCAAATATAGTTTAGATCGACGCGCTTAAACGAGATCTTGCTCACCAAACCTCTCGCCCGCTTTTAAAATTTCATCCCTTAGTTTCTCGTGTCCGGCCGATAGAGCAGCGATCTTGGCTAGTTTTTCGCTCTTTATCTGCACAAATTCGCTCTTTAGAGCCGATAAAATTTTATTTAAAAATGACGCGTTTCCCAGCATCTCGTTTTCAAATTCATACAAATTTAGCGATGTCAAAACGCGGTCTTGCACCTCGTCAAAGCTCGGGATAAAGAGCGCAAAGCCGTTTTGCTCGTGCGCGCGCATCGAACCCGCGATCTTTTCTTTTAGAAAATACACGGCGATTTTGACGGCATTTTCGTAGTTTGCGGCGACTTTGAGATTTAGCTTTTCAAAAAACAGCGCCGTCTTTTGCAGCCCTTTAAATTTCGCCGTCTCATAGTCTCGCAAAAACGTCCTATAAACCTGCCCTGCATACGTCCTAACGTCGGCAAACACGGTATCAGAGTGCGTTTCGTCCTCCTTTTGCGCGTTTTCGAATTCGGATTTATAAATCATAAATTCGCGCTCCAACTGCTCGTAAATTTCATCCAGCGCCGCGCCGATCTCCTCTTGTAGCGTGCTTAGGCCGCGCTTATACGTCCTAAAAAATTTGGCGAATTTCACGTCGTTGTAGATGAGTTTTGAAAATACCTCGTCGCTGTCAAAATCAACCGCCTCGTACGAGCTAGCCTCAAAATACTCGCCCTTTAGCAGCGTTTTTCGCGGCGCGTATTTATACTTTTTCACGCTTTTTAGGCTGGCTAATATCTCGTCTGCAACGAGCTTTGCGACGTGTTTTAGCTCGTTAAAGGCTAGCTCGATTTTTGGTTTAAAATTTTCTTGTACGACTTTTAAATTTGACTCTAGTTTGGCGTCAAATTTAGCGATTATCTCGCCCGCTTTTCCGTAAATTTTAGCGATCTTTTCGTGCTGCTTGGCATTTACGGCAACCAGTCTAGCGCACTTTTCGCGCACAAATTTTTCTTTTATCTCTTCGCCGCCAAAAAGCTCGTGGATAGCGCTTATCACTTCGCTAAAATTTGACCCCACTAAAAGTGCCTCGTCACCGTTTGCTTGCGCCATTACGGCCTGCTTTGCAGAAACCGCGATAATGCGCTCAAAAAACCGCCCGCATGTCGTTTGCGCGTGAGTTTTGAGACGCTCGAGCTCGTCCTTGCTTAGCTTATCTTTTTGATTTAGCAAGCAGATCGCCGTTTTACCCCCTCCAGCCAAAAACTCCTCGATCTGCGCGGCTTCGCTAGCTCGCGCGGCATTGTCGGCGAGGCTTAGCCAGATGACGCCCGCGACGTCTTTTAACACCTCGTGCGTGACGGTGGTGTCGGCCTTTGAGAGCGAGTTTAGCCCTGGTGTATCGACGAAATTTACCAGCTTTAAAATCCCCGAGGGCGCGTAAACGCAAAGCCTGCTCACGTCGTCGCCAAACACGCGCTGATCGACGAATCGCCCTATCTCCTCGACGCCCAGATACAGCTCCCTGCCGTTTTCGTAAAGCACGCTAAGAGCGGGCGCGGCGCCGTATCTGATAAAAGTCGGCTTGGATGTCACCGGAGTTAGACCCGATGGCAAGATTTCGCTACCCAAAAGCGCGTTTAAAAATGTAGATTTGCCGCTAGAAAACTGTCCAACTATAGCGACCGTAAGCGGGCTAGATAAAAACAGATCGAGTTTATTTAGCTCGCGCTTTAGCTCGGCGCTAGGGTGAAATTTGGGCTCGGTTAGCTCGTTTTGCAGCCGCCTAAATCGTCCGTGAAAATCGTCCGAAAATATCTTAAAATACCGCGTTTTATACGCGTTTATAAACTCCTCAAACACTTTGCAGCTCCAAATTTATAGCATTTATCGCCTCGCTTTGCAAGTTTAGGCGCGCTAGCTCCCGCGTGTCTCGCCCGCTAGTTTGCGCTAACGCGGCAAGCTCGTTTTTTAGGGCTTCTTCGCTGATTGCTAGCGTCTTCTCTTGCTCTTTTAGAGCAACTTCGATTTGCTTTTTAAACTCGCTTTTTTCAAATTCGCTAAGCTCGAAAACGAAATTTTTGATCCTCTGGGCGCCCAAAAACTCCTCCGCGGCTACTTTGGCGGCCTCGGATACGCTTTGTGCGCCCGAGCTTGCCGCGACTGCCACCGCATCTGCGACCTGGGCGCACTCTAAATTTATCCCTTTTGATTGCAGATAGTCGTTTATGCTAAAGACCTCGGCCGCCGCCGTTTTGTCATCAAATTCGCCAAATTTTAGCGCAATATTTTGTGCGCACGCAGCGATCTGCCGCATGATCTCGTTGCGGTTTTGACGCATCAAGGCGGCAACGCCGTCTTTGATCGTAGTTTGCGCGATACGAGCCAGACGCTGCGGGTCGATCTTTTGTTTTTTGGCGGTCGCGTAGTTTACGTCATCTGCGACGCGCTGCTTTAGCGTTTGCGCCAAAGACCGCAGCCCAAGCTCGTAGCTAGCCGCGGTTTTAGCCGTATCTAGGCGCTCTAGCTCCTCTTTTACCGCGCCTCTTACCTCCTCTAGTCGGCTAGCTAACGCGGATTTTTGCTCGTTTAGTTCAGCAAGCCTTTGCGATAAGCTCAAATTTGAGCCCGTTAGCTTTAAGATCTCGCTTTGCGTATCCGCCACAAACTGCGCGCAGACGCGGCCTAGCTCCTTTTTATATGCCTCGATGCCAAGGCGAGATTTTTGGCTATTAGGCCCAAAAAGCGTCTCGTAAAGATACTGCTTAAACTCCTCGACGCCGCTGTTTTGCCCGCCCTCAAAGTAGTTTTTGGCGCTCACGGCGAAAAACTCCGCCCCTATACACAGCTCCCGCGTGCGCTCCTCGACGCTCTTTTTGGCGTAGGCTGCGACCTCGTTTAGCTCGCCTTCTTTTAACACGTCCGCGTGCGTGAGTAGCACAGCAAGCCTCACGGCGTGGGAGTTTTGCAGGCTTGCAACGATGAAGTCCAGATCCTTTTGCGTGGCGCTTTGCGAGACGTTCATCAGGTGCACCATGAGGTCGCACTCCCGCATAAATCTCCGCACCAGCTCCTCGCGCGCAGCCACCGCGTCGTCGATGCCGGGCGTGTCGATGATGCGCACGTTATCCTTTAAAAGCTCCAAATTTTCGTAAAGTTCGACGCTTTTTACGAATTTAGCGTATTTGGAGTCCGCCGAGGTGTAGAGCTTGATCTCGTCAGTTTTTACCGTTTTGCTAGCGGGCTGATCGGAGCAAATTTGGCTCGCGTTAGGGCTTTTAAATGTGGCTTTTGATTCGCCGCCCTCCGCGTCAAATTTGCCGCTTAAATTTTGCGCCGTTTCGCTCTCAAATTTGACGCCCGCGCCGCCGTAAATTTTGACTATTTCGTCGTCTTGATCTTTTGCTATGTCAAGCTCTCTTAGCTCCGCTTCGCTCCAAAAATTTACCTTCGCAAAAGGCTCGGGCGAGTATTTTAGCACGGTCAAATTTACGGTTTCGGGCACGTTTGAAGCGCCCAGGATTTTCTTGCCCAGCAACGCGTTTAGCAGAGTTGATTTGCCCGCATTTATGACGCCAGTGACCGCGACGTTAAACTCGAGCTCATGCGCTTTTTGCCTCGCTTTTGTCGCCGCGTTTGCGACGTGCGCGCCCGGGTTTAGCGACAAAATTCGCTCGCAGATATCGTTTAGCGCGTCTATTTTTTGATGAAAGACGTCTGATTTTTTAAAATCTGCGCCCTCTTGCTCGTTCCCTGCGGTCAAATCTGCGCCAAGAGAGCGCAAAAACGCCGAAAGCCGCTTAAAATGCGCGGCGGAGATTATATTTTCGGTTTGCAGGATTTCCAGTGCGGCGAGTAGTTTTGATTTTGAGATTTTTGCGGCTTTTAGAGCGTTTATCGCGCCTAGCTGGGCGCACTGGAGGCTGTATATATCAGCCTTTAGCCCAAGCGCGTGAAGGATATCTCTAAACTCCTTTAGCGCCATAAATCTATCGAAATTTTCAGCATCTACCGCGAGTAAAACAGCGAGGCTTCGCTCGTCTGCGAAAATTTGCGTTTTGGGATCCAAAAAGAGCTTGAGAGCGCCCCAAATTTCGCTTAAAAATTTATCCGTATCCACGGCTTCACCTTTGATAAAATTCGCGTCCGCAAGGTCGCTTTCGTGGCGAAATTTAGCATAAATTAAATTTAAACAAGCTTGGGCGGGTTATTTTCGTGATAAATTTAAAGAAGTCTGTAAGAGGATCAAATTTGACGGTAAAATCGCGTCAAATTTACATAGCGGCTCGCGGCTGGATAATATTTTGATCAATTTTTTGCTCGGTGTCTTCGCTCATGATGTGAAGTACTTTGCTGCGTTTGATCTTTGCATCGTTTTTAAATATCGCGCGCACTTTGTCCATGCCTGCGTAAAAGTCGCGCATGAGCACGACGCAGATATATTTGCCAAAAAACGTCGGCTTTATGACGCCGTTTTCTTCATAGATCGCGTTCACTAGCTTTAGCAAGCTAAGCTCGACAAATAGGTCTTTGTTGATGTTTGCGTCATTTTGCTCGTTGTAGGCTTTGATATCGACTGCGCCGTCAAAAAGCCTTGTTAAAAACGTATATTTTAGCCTCTCTTTTTTGCTAAATGCGCATTTTGCGATGACAGGACTTTGTCTATATTTGACCTTTCTGCCGTAGTCAAGTAGGTTAAATGCGTTTATCACGAGCTCGCCGTCTAAAAAGCTAAATGCACCGCTACCAACGCCAACGTACTCTAAATTTGACCCCACGTATTCGTCGCGAAGGTCTGCGCTTTTTTCATTTGAAAACCCCCAGGCGTTGCTTTGTCTGTAGCCGCTTTTAGCAAATTCGCTCACGATTATCTCGTAAAATTCGCGCTCGTTATCGACGTTTGACACGCCGAGCGAGCGAGCGATGTTCTCTCTTGTTAGCTCTGATTTCATGAGCGGATAGAAGGTGATTTGCTGCGGAGAGATCGATTTTGCGACATTTATGTCGTTTATGAGCTGCTCTTTTGTTTGATTTGGCAGGTTAAAGATGAGATCAAGGCTGATAACTGGGATCATGCCAAGAGCCTGCTCTAGCTTTCTTTTTGTCTCCTCAGCCGAGCCAAATTTATCGTATCTGCCAACCCTTTTTAGCGTCTCATCGTCAAAGCTTTGCACGCCTACGCTTAAGCGGTCGATAAGCCCGTCAAAACGGCTGAGGCTTTCTGGCGAGATGTGGTTTGGATCGCTCTCGGCCGAGATATCTTCGATGCTAAAGAGATCTTTTGCGAGTTTTAGCGTCTTTTCTAGCTCGGGTTCGTTTATAAGCGTTGTGCCGCCGCCCACGTAAAGCGAGCTAAAATCAAAGCCGGCCTCCTTAACCTGCCTCATCTCCTCGCGTAAATTTTCAAAGTAAATTTTCGCAAGCTCCTGCTCGTAGTGGTACTTGTGAAACGAGCAATACGGGCAAAAAGTGTGACAAAAGGGAACGTGTGCGTAGAGCATGTATTTTTTGTCTTTTTTTGGAGTTTTAGTGTAAGTTGTGGTCAAAATGTCTATGTTAAATTCGTTGTATAGTGATTTTTGAATAGAATTATGAGCGTAATTTACTGCAAACTTTTCTATAATATTCTTAAATCCCATAATTAATTTTCTCCAGTAAATCCAAATTTATGTTCGTAAGGATATCTAAAATTTTATTAATCTCGCCTTGAAAAGGGCTGAATTTGCCGAAGTTTTATCAAAATCGGGCGTAAAATTTAAAATTTGGGCTCGTATTTTGAAGCAAAAATCTACCTGCATATCCTTGGTGTTTGTTTGCTTTGCGCAAAATTCGCCGCCAAGTTACAGCTTGCGTAGAATTTAGCGTAGCGGTTGCGGGTAGTGATTCATATTTATTTACCGCGTTTAACGGATATCGCTCGCCTTTTGTTTCGAGATTATCAGGCTTGAGTCCAGTTCAAATTTCTCTCCGCTTTTAGTCTGCAGATAGTAAAATTTACCCAGAGCCGATAGGACTTTGACGTTGTAGAGCTTTACGGCGTCGTCTTGCCTTAAAGCGTACGTTTTGCAGACTGGATAGAGATTTACGGCGCTTGCCTTGAGCGGGCCGCTACGCGTGCCGTTTTTATCGTACGTTAAAACCGAGTTTTCAAAAACGACCTCATCGCTAAAAGCAACGCCTATATCTGCGCCGTTAGCGTCTATAAATTTCATCTCGTCGTTTACTCCGCTAAAAATATACGTCTCGTTGCCGTCTTTTACGATTAGCTCGGCCTTTTGTTTATTGTACGAGACGATTTGCGCCTTTTGTTTTGCGTAGCAGCCGTCCTTCGCTCCCGCGCCGATGCAGCCATTTTGATTATTTTGGCAAACGCTTTTTGGCAAAGCGTTTAAGGCGTCTTTTTTGAGCAATAGCATTTTGTAGTTTATATTTCCCAGATCGGCTACTTGGACGATTTTACCGCTCATAACCGCGACGATGACTAAATTTATGATTATCAAAGACCAAAAAATTATCTTAAAATCATCTATATCCTTAGATGTTATAAGCGCACTAAACAAAACGGCGAAAAATGCCATAAAAAGCATCAAAAAAGCGGTAGTAAACCCATCCTCGCTTACGCGGACGTAGACAAGCAGAGCTACCATAAACGGAGTCGCGAAGGATAAAAATCCGTGCGATATCATAAAAAATGAAAGAGGAATGTCAAATTTACTGTTTTTAAAGCTGCAAAGTAGGCAAAATATGACTATCGCCGCTATAATCAACAGGAAATAAGAATTTAAAAAATCTACCGCGCTCGGGCAAAAATATCCTACACCGACAAATGCTATGCCCGCAAGCGTAGCTATCAGATAAATCGCGTAAAAAGGCGTTTCGTTTTTTTCGCCACCGTCGTAAGAAACGATCAAAACCAAATGCAAAGCAGGAAATATATATAAAATAACAAATAAACCAAAACCCGATATCGCTAGCGCGCTAAGTAACGAAAAGATGCTGTCACTGCCGACTACCGAGAAAAATCCGACATTTTGCCAAAATATAAAATATATTATAAACGGAATCAGCCCCAAAAGCGCGATTAGAAACTGATAGTATTTTTTCACGCGGCAAATTTGCTCCGAGACGAAAAGCTTGATACGCTTTTGATTATATACTTCGTTATATTTTTTGTAAACGTCCGAATCGCAGCTTAATTTATCCAAATTCGCAAGCAAATTTACCTGGCGATAAATTCTGTCGTTTAGCTCGTCTATATCCGCAGCCGTTTGCGAATAATTATCGCAGCTAAGGTTTTCAAATTTAGCCAGTCTATCTTTTAACAGACCGATTAGTCCCAAGACGTCCTTGTCGCACTCTTTATTTTTAAGCGTTTTGATAAAATCGCCGTACTCCTTTATGGCGCTATTTTTTTCTTGGATTAACTTTTTAAAATTATCCATTAAATTTACTTCAAATTTTTAAAACTAATCGGTAGCTCCAAATTTAACCCCTTCACGAGTCTTATGCATTCTTGAAGATCATCGATGCTTTTGCCGCTTACTCGCACCTCTTCGCCGCGGATCGCCGCAGTTACTTTTAGCTTTGCGTCCTTGATCGCTTTGGTGATTTTCTTCGCGTTTTCGCTATCTAGGGTGTCGTTTAGTTTTAGCGTCGCTTTGATATTTCCGCCGCTGGCGCTCTCGCGTTTGCTTTCAGACACGGCTACGGGCGGGATATTTCGCTTGATGAGCTTTGAGATCACGATGTCTTTTAGCGCGTCGATTTTGTTGTCGCTAGAGCTAAGAAGCGTGATGATTTTTTCCTTTTCGTTTAGCTCCACCTCGGCCGCAAGCCCCTTAAAATCATATCTCGCCGCGATCTCTTTTTTCGCCGTCTCCAGTGCGTTTTTGACCTCCATCATATCGACCGCCGCGCTTATATCAAAACTATGCTCAGTTGCCATTTTTATCCTTTCAAAAATTCTTTTATATTTTCCGCGATCATCGCCACGAGACGCTCTCTAGCCTCAAAACTCGCCCACGCCACGTGCGGAGTGAGTATCAAATTTTCCTTGTTTTTGATATTTAGTAGCGGATGATCCGCGCGCATAGGCTCGGTCTCTAGCACATCCGAGGCAAAGCGCAAATTTCGCCCATCTATCGCGCGGGCTACGGCATTTTCGTCCACGATACCGCCGCGTCCGAAGTTCATGAGCAAGGCGCCCTCTTTCATCAAATTTAGCTCCCGCTCGCCGATCAAATTTCGCGTTTTTTCATTTAGCGGAGCGTGGATACTCACGATGTCGCAGCCACTTAAAAGCTCGCCCAAATTTAGCCTTTTAAACTCGGCGTTTGCGTTTGCGCCGCTAGTGGAGTAGTAGCTCACATTCGCGCCAAATGCCGCCGCGATGCGCGCCACGCCTCTGCCAATCTCGCCAAGGCCGATGACGCCGAAGCTTTTGCTCGCTATCTCGCCGATACTGCGGTCTAAATTCGTAAAAATTTCGCTCTTCGCCCACTCGCCGCTTTGCGCATAGTTGTCGTAAAATTTAATACGATTCGTCAGTGCAAAAAGGCAAGCAAACGTATGCTGCACGACGCTAGCAGTGGAGTAGCCCGCGACGTTTTTTACCGCGATACCTTTTGCTGCGGCGTGCGCGAGATCGACGTTGTTCATGCCAGTTGCACTTATGCAGATTAGCTTTAAATTTGACGCGTCCATCACGTCTTTGTCAATGACGACCTTGTTCGTGATGACGACGTCCGCGCCTTTTAGTCGCTCTACGCGCTCATTTGCAGCGGTAGTCTCAAAGATAACAAACTCGCCAAACTGCCCAAAAACGTCCAAATTTACGTCGCTTCCAAGCGTCGCGGCATCGAGGCAGACTATTTTCATTTTGCGTCCTTATTTGATAAAATTCCCCACAAATTTGGAGTAGTTATCTAAAATTTCGCCGCCCCTGCGATATCCCAGCGCGCACGCCTCGTAGGCGAAAAACACGCCCGCTTGGTAGCTATTATTGGCGGCGTCTTTGTTAAATTCGTAAAATTCCTGATAGATCGCGCGATTTTGACCGTAGTCGCCGCCGTTTTGCGAGCTCACGCTGCCGTCCGCCTCGATCACGCTCACGTTTGCGCCCTCTCGGCCGAAAACCGGCTTTTTCACGCATTTTTTGCCCGCGATCGGCTTGTCGCTAGCTTGGAGCAAAAGCGGGTGATTCGGATATAAATCCCATAAAATTTTCAAGATACCTTTGCTTTGGAAAAGCAGCGTGTATGCGGGATTTAGGATGATGGCTTTTTGATTTTGGACGATGTTTTTTAGGATGATGGCTAGCTCACCTTCCTCTACGGCGATGTCCTCCCACGGCACGAGCTTAAACCAGTACTCGTAGTTTTCGCCGTCAAAAAACACGCCCTCCTCGTCGTTAAATACGACCTCGTGGACGTAAGCAAACGCCGTGTGAAAGCCCGCCTCCTCGGCGATATACTGCAGTAGCTTCACGGTCTGCTCGTCCTCGCTACTGCCGGCCACCGAGCTAAATAAAATTTTCCAACCCTCGTAGTGCTCGCTAAAGCTCTCGGTCTCCTCATCTAGCGTCACGAGGCGCCTAAAATTTTGCTTTAACGCGTCATAAAGGTCGTTAAACTGCGCGCTCTCGTCCATGCGGTTAAATTTAAGCGCCGCCCACTGGATGATCGCCGTCTCAAACACGGCCGTCGGGGTATCGGCGTTAAATTCGATGAGTTTTATCGGCTTTCCGTCTAGCCCGCCTGCAAGGTCAAATCTACCGTAGAGATGCCAGTGTACGTCGTTTTCCCAGCTTTCGCGCACGAGATCTACGAGATTAAACGGGATGCCGACCTCGTGGTAGAGGTTGTTGTCGATGACGTACTGGGCGGCTGCGACGAACATATCGTATAGCTCGTTTGCGGCGTTGTAGTAGGCCTCGGCCTGCGCCTCGCTAACCTCGACTAGCTCGTCTGCTACGTAGTCGCTGCCGTCTGGATCCGTATGCCACGTAAAGCCGATTTCGCTTAAAAATTCGTTATTTAGCGGGCTGATTTTTTTTAAATTTATCATGATTAACCTCCAAAACTTGAACTTGAACTTGAGCTCGAGCTTGAGCTACTAGATCCGCCAAAAAATCCGCTCTTTCCGCCGCTTGATTTACCCGCCGAGCTCGTGGCTTTGGCTTTGTTAAAGCTATCAACGCTCCTTGAGTACGCGCTTGGGTTTTTATACGCGCTTTGGCGCTGCGACTGATAGCCCGGGTTGTTAAATAGCTTGTTGCCGATCCAGCTGCCGATGATCGCGCCCGCAGCCGAGGCTAGAAGCGTCTCGCCAAGACTCATACCGCCGCTTGAAAGTTGCGCGTTTTGAGCGTTCGAGCCGGTTAAATTCGACGTTCCGGCGTCGATTTTAGCGTTTTCCTCGGCGATTAGCTTGTCCATCTCCTCTTTGCTCAGCACGCGCTCGGTGCCGTTTATGTCCTTTAACACGACGCGCGTTTCGCTGCTTGGGTACTCCTCTAGGACTTTATATTTGCCAGGTGCGGTCTCCTCGATGATTACAAACGCTCCCGTTTTTTGCGCCGCTTCGTTTAGCGCGCTTGACTCGCCGCCGTTATCGCTGCCGCAGCCTGCCAGCCCGGCCGCTACCACCGCGCCAAATCCGCCAACAGCAGCGTAGCTGGCTACTTTTTTGATATGCTTAAAAACTCTCATTTTTTATCTAGCTCCTTTGAAATTTTCTTGCTTTTTACCATTATCACGCCTTTTTTAAATTTGATAAATTTTGATTTTCCGATGTTTTTTATGATTTTATTTTGCGTTTTTTTGAGGCTCTTGCCGCTTAAATTTTGCGATTTTAAAAACTCGGCCAGGCTCGTCCATTTGCCCTCATTTTCGGGCTTGCTCTCGACAAATTCTACGTCGATGGGGGCTACGTATTCGCCGTTTTGGCGAGCTAGCAGCGGACGCTCGAGCATACTTAAAAATCCTCTTAGTTTCTCGTCTCTTTCGCGGTAAATTTGAGCTATTTCGGTTTTATTGTTTAGCAAAATTTGCTCTTTTTCGCGAAAAAGCCTATCTTTATCGGCTTGCAAATTTTGATTTTGTTCTTTTAGTTCGCTAATTTGCGAGAGTAGAAATTCGTTCACGTCAAATTCGCCGGTTTTAGCGGCTTTTTTTGACTCTGAGCTTTTAGCGGATTTTGAAGTTTTGGGCGCGGTTTGAGGTTCGTAGCCATCCAAAACCACGTATTTTACGCCGTCTTTTTCAAAGGTTTTTAGCGTTCCGCGACGAATGCGGTTGTAGACGGCTTCCTTGGTTACGCCTAAGATTTCCGCGGCCTCGCTCACGGGCACTTTGGACATATTTTTCCTTTGATCGTTAAATTTGGCGTAGATTATGGCAAATTTTGGCTTTGATGCGAGTTAAACGGGTGTTTGAAAAAAGAAAAGGCCGCCGAAGCGACCCTTTTGGTTAGAGCTTTGACTCGTAGCGTCTAAGCATATATAGACGTTTAAGCATTTTCTTGCGAGCCGCGATTTTTTGTTTTTTGCGGATCTCGGTCATAGGCTCGAAAAAGCGTCTTGCGCGAACTTCAGTCACGACAAGGTTCCTGTCGGTTTGCTTTTTGAACTTTCTGTAAGCTTCGTCAAAAGACTCGTTAGGATGTACCTTAATACCAGGCAACGTCCTCACCACCTTTCAATTAAAATAGACGGCGATTATAGCAGAAATTTAGTAAATTTGAGAATTTATAAAAAATTAATCGCATTAAAACTATAATCTATCAAAAATTATCACTACTTTGTAATCAGGATGAATTATGACAAAAGAAGAATATAAAAATTATTTCAAATTTGCTAGCAAACGCTATATCGCCTACATCCTGATCACCTGTACCGCGCTCATTTTGCCTTTTATAACCATCGGCGGAAATCAATTTTTCCTATTAAGCTTTGAGCGCAGCGAGCTGCATCTGTTTTTTGCCAAATTTAACGTCCAAGAGCTGTTTTTGATGCCTTTCGTGCTCATCATTTTTTTTATTTTTATATTTTTTATGACGAATTTAGGCGGCCGCGTCTGGTGCGGCTGGAGCTGTCCGCAGACGATATTTCGCGCGATCTACCGTGACCTCATCCAAACTAAAATTTTAAAAATCCGCAAAAGCGTCTCAAATAAACAAACACTCGCCGAGGGCGGCGCTAAAAACGCGCTAGCAGTCGCGATCTGGAGCGTTTTGGCTTTTATCGCGGCGGCAAATTTTCTCTGGTTTTTCGTTCCGCCGCAGGACTTTTTCGCTCAAATTTCAAATCCCGCCGAACATAAAATTTTACTCGGAGCTTGGCTTGTTATCGCGGCGTTTTTGATATTTGACGTCGCGTTTTTGGGCGAAAATTTTTGCGTTTACGTCTGCCCGTACGCTAGAGTGCAGTCCGTGATGATCGATTCTGACAGCGTGCAGGTCATATACGACGAGACGCGCGGCGGTAAAATTTATGATGGTCAAACCAAACTCTGGAAAAAGCCGCCCGATCCGCAAAACGAATGCACCGGCTGCGAAGCCTGCGTGAAAATTTGCCCGACACACATCGACATCAGAAAAGGCATGCAGCTAGAGTGCATAAACTGCCTAGAGTGCGTAGATGCCTGCACCAAAACGATGTCGGGGCTAAATTTGCCTAGCCTCATTAGCTGGACGAGCTCAAATTCCCTAAAAACCAAGCAAAAAGTGCGGTATTTGCGCTTTAAAACTATCGGCTACTGCGCCGCCATCGCTATCGCCGCGACCGCGCTAACGCTAATGAGTGCCAAAAAAGAGAGCATGCTGCTAAATATCAACCGCACGAGTGAGCTGTATAAGATAAATAAAAGCGGCGAAATCGAAAACGCTTACGTGTTTTTGTTTGAAAACACCGACGTGCAGGCGCATGAGTTTTATTTTGACGTTAGCGCGGACGGAGCTAAAGCGCTGATAAAAATCGAGCGCCCAAGGGATCAAATCCCTCTAAAGGCGGGCGAAAAAAAGAGAGTCGTAGTCGTGCTAAGCGCGCCTAAATCGGCATTTGCTAAGACCGGCGAGCAAACGACGAAGATAGAAATCTCCGCCTACGCAGCGGATAACAAAGAAAAAATAAATGTTAAGAGACGGACGATTTTCGCCCATCCAAGTGAGTAAAAAATTATTTTTTTATAGTATAATCATATTTTAAGATTTTTTTGAAATTTGAGGGCTAGAAAAATGAATACGAAACCGACGAAACGAAGCGCCGAGAGAAAAGAGAAATTCATCCAAGCCGGACTTGAAATTTTCCTCGAAAACGGCTACGAAAACACTAGTTTAACGGATATCATCAAAAAAAGCGGCGGGTCGCTGGCGAGCATCTACAAATTTTTTGAAAATAAAGAAGGGCTCTTTCGCGCCATCGTAGAGCGTGGATTTGACGACTTTAGGACGCAAATAGACGAGAAAATAGATCTAAATTTATCGCATAAGCTGGATGATTTTTTAACCAAATTTGCGATGATATTTTTCGACATCATCTGCGAAAAGAAAACCACGCTAATCTCAAGAGTAATGATGAGCGAAGGCGCAAAAAACGACGGACTTTTGGGCAAAGAGTTTTTGGATCAAATTTTAAGCAAAATCGATAAAATTTTAATCGATTTTTTCGAGCGCGAAGACATAAAAGTCCAACTAAATCCATGTATCTCTCCTTACGTCGCAGCCAAGGCGTTTGCCGCAGTCGTCAGAGAGCCTTATCATTATAATGCTGTTTTGCTAAACGAGGACATAATGCTAAGTGCAGAAGAGCGCGAAGAGCACGTAAAAACACGCATAGATATGTTTTTACACGGCGTAAAAAAACGCTAAATTCTACTCTCTAAAATTTGACTTTTCGTATAAATAAGAGTAAAATAGCCGACTTTATTTGTAACAAATATTACATACCAAATTTTTGTATAATATCCCAAAAAATTAAAGGCAAATTTATGAGAAATTTTAAAAATATCTCTGTTTTGTTATTGGCGTCGCTGCTTTTTACGGCATGCTTTGATGGTAACGATAAAAAAAGCGCGGCTGCAGCCGGACAACAACGGCAAATGCCGCCGTCAAAGGTCGATGTATTCGTAGCTAAAAAATCAGATGTGCCGATCAGCTTTGACTACACCGCGACCCTAACTAGCCAGCAAGACGTAATCGTCTATCCAAAAGTAAGCGGCACGATAACCAAGCAGTTTTTTAAACCGGGCGATAACGTAAAAGCCGGCGACAAGCTGTTTTTGATAGATCCGGAAAAATACCAAGCCAGCTACGACGCGCTTGAGGCTTCTATCGGCGTAGCAAACGCAAATTTAAAAAACGCTCAAACCGAATTTAACAGAATTTCAAATTTGTATAAGAAAAACGCCGTTTCGCAAAAAGAGTACGACGCGGCAGTTTCGGCGCTCGAGATCGCAAACGCAAATTTACTAAGCGCTAGAGCAAACGCCAAAAACGCTAAGATCGACCTAGGCTATACGAGTATCGCCGCGCCTTTTGACGGCGTTTTGGGCGATAACCTAGTAGACGTGGGCTCGCTAGTCGTAGCAAACACGACCCAGCTCGTGCGCCTAACCAAAATCAACCCGATCGAGGCGCACTTTCATATCTCCGACGTAGATAACCTAAACCGCGTCAAAATGCAAGAAAGCGGCCTCTGGGCGCAAACAAACTCGGACGCCGTGCTTAAAGTCGGTCCGGGAGAATTTAACGGCAAGGTAAATTTCATCGATAACGTCGTAAATACGAATATGGGCACCGTTTTAGCCAAGGCCGAATTTAACAACGACGAAGGCAAGCTGCTACCGGGCATGTTCGGCCACGTGACGATGGGCGGATTTTATCAAAAAGACGGTTTTAAAATCCCTCAAGTAGCACTCCAGCAAACCGACGTCAAGACCTACGTACTCGTGGTCGCCGACGGCAAAGTAGCCTCTAAAGACGTAAAAATCACCTATCAAACCAAAGACGCCGCAGTCGTTAGCGAGGGGTTAAACGAAAATGATAAAATCATCTTAAACAACTTCCTAAAAATCGGCGTAGGCGCGCCCGTCGAGATAGATAAGGACCTAACCGAAAGCTTTGGTAAAGGTGCAAATTTAGAGCCTAAAAACGAGCAAGAAAAGGCTAAGTGATGTTTTCTAAATTTTTCATAAATCGCCCGATATTCGCCACCGTCGTATCTATCATCATAGTTATCGCGGGCGCAATGGCGATAAAAGGGCTTCCTATCGAGGAGTACCCAAAGCTAACTCCGCCTCAAATTTCCGTTAGCGCCGTCTATACGGGCGCTGATGCCCAAACTATCGCCGACTCCGTAGCTAGCGCTATAGAAGATCAGATAAACGGCGTAGAAAATATGCTCTACATGCAAAGCACCTCAAGCTCAAGCGGCTCGCTAAGTATCAATGTTTATTTTAAAATCGGCACCTCGGCTAAACAAGCCACGATCGACGTAAACAACCGCGTCCAAGCCGCACTCTCAAGGCTACCTCAAGAGGTGCAAAATATGGGCGTGACCGTGCGCGAACGTAGCGGTTCGATCCTAGAAGTCGTCGGCTTTACGAGTGCAAACATGGACCTAGTAGAGCTATATAACTATGTAAATTTAAACATCGCAGACGAGATCAAAAGGGTTAACGGCGTGGGCGACACGGCGCTAATCGGCAGCAAAGAGTACTCGATGAGAATTTGGCTAAAACCGGACAAACTAGCCTACTACAAGCTAACCCCTAGCGACGTAATCGCCCAAGTAAAAATCCAAAATAGTCAATACGCCGCGGGTAAAATAGGCGAACAGCCCTCAGACGGCGATAATCCTTACGTTTACTCCGTTCGCTCTGACGGCCGTCTCAAAAATGCCGCGCAGTTTGGCGATATAATCATAAAAAGCGCGGACGGCGCGACGCTAAAACTAAAAGACGTAGCGACCGTGGAGCTAGGGGCGGCTAGCTACGCATCAGACGCAATGCTAAACGGCCAAGACGCCATCCCGCTTCTAATCTTTATGCAAAACGACGCTAACGCCCTAGCCACGGCGCAAGCGGTAAACGCAAAGCTAGACGAGCTAAGTAAAAATTTCCCTGCGGGCTTTAAACACACGGTCGCATATAACCCGACCGAATTTATCGAAGTCTCTATCCATGAGGTCGTAAAAACCTTTATCGAGGCGATGATCTTAGTTATCATCGTTATGTATATGTTTTTAAAGAGCTTCCGCGCGACTATCATCCCGATGCTAGCCGTTCCCGTGTCTATCATCGGCACCTTTGGCGGACTGTACGCGATGGGATTTAGCATAAATTTAATCACTCTTTTCGCGCTCATACTTGCTATCGGTATCGTCGTGGACGACGCCATCATCGTTATCGAAAACGTGGAGAGAATTTTATACGAGGAAAAAGACATCACTGTCAAAGAAGCGACATATAAAGCAATGGAGGAGGTACAAACCCCAGTCATCTCGATCGTGCTTGTTTTATCAGCCGTTTTCGTTCCGGTTTCTTTTATGGAGGGTTTTGTCGGCGTGATCCAGCGTCAGTTTGCGCTAACGCTAGTTACTTCGGTTTGTATTTCGGGCTTTGTCGCGCTTACGCTTACTCCGGCGCTTTGCGGCGTTATGCTAAAAAAACAAGAAAACAAGCCGTTTTGGTTCGTGCAGAAATTTAACGACTTTTTCGACTGGAGTACGAAAATTTTTACCGCGGGCGTTGCAAAAGTGCTTCGTCACGTTATAATCAGCCTTATTTTGATAGGCGTCATGGGTTTTGCGACTTTCGAGCTGTTTAAAAAAGTTCCTAGCGGCCTCGTACCGTCCGAAGATAAGGGCGCGCTGATGGTTATCACTTCACTACCGCCGTCAAGCAATATGCTAAAAACCAAAGAAGAGGTAAAAACTATCAGCAACATGGTTCTAAGCAATCCAAACGTCGAATTTACGATGGGTTTTGCCGGATATGATATGCTTGCGGGCGCTCTTAGAGAAAACTCTGCCATCAGCTTTATCAAGCTAAAAGATTGGAGCGAGAGAAAAACGCCGGATAGTCAAGCAGACGCGCTAACCGGGCCTTTTAACGGTATGCTTTGGGGCTCAAAGGAGTCGATGAGCTTTGTCGTAAACGTCCCGCCTATCATGGGTCTTTCGATGACGGGCGGCTTTGAGATGTATCTACAAAATAAAAGCGGCAAAAGCTACTCCCAGATCGAAGAGGATGTAAAAAAAGTAGTCGCCGCCGCAAACGCTCGCCCGGATCTAACCAGCGTGCGCTCTACGCTAGAGACTAATTACCGCCAGTTTAAAATCGACGTCGATAGGCAAAAAGCCCAGATGTTCGGCGTGAGCGAGAGCGAAATTTTTAGCGCGATAGGCTCGACTTTCGGCTCTTACTATATCAACGACTTTAGCCTTTTTGGCAAATCCTACCGCGTCTACGCTAGAGGCGAGGACCGCTTTAGAAACAACCCAGAAGACTTGCGTAAAATTTACGTCCGCTCATATGATGGCGGCATGGTGCCACTAAATTCGGTCGCTACTCTAACTAGAATTTTGGGCCCAGATATCGTGGATAGATTTAACCTTTTCCCGGCGGCTAAGATCCAAGGCGACCCAAAACCGGGCTACACATCGGGAGACGCGATAAAAGCGATACAAGAGGTTGTCGAGCAGACGCTAAATATGGAAGAATACTCCATCAGCTGGGCGGGCACGGCGTATCAGGAGGTTAGCTCGCAAGGCACGGGTGCGACGGCGTTTATATTCGGTATGGTTTTCGTATTTTTGATTCTAGCGGCGCAGTATGAGCGCTGGCTAATCCCACTAGCCGTTATCACGGCCGTTCCATTTGCGGTTTTTGGCTCACTAGTCGCCGTTTGGGCTAGAGGACTAACAAACGACATTTACTTCCAGATCGGGCTACTGCTTCTCATCGGTCTATCGGCTAAAAACGCGATCCTTATCGTCGAATTTGCGATGCAAGAAAGACTGGCAGGCAAGAGCGTATTTGATGCGGCCGTTAATGCGGCTAGACTTCGCTTCCGTCCGATCGTCATGACCTCGCTCGCATTTACCCTGGGCGTTTTCCCGATGGTTATCAGCACGGGTGCGGGTGCGGCATCTCGCCACTCGCTAGGCACGGGCGTGATCGGCGGCATGATAGCGGCCACTACGATAGCGATATTTTTCATACCGATGTTTTACTATCTGCTAGAAAAGCTAAACAACAAAGTCTGGGATAAAAAACCAAGCGGAGCACAGGAGGTCAAAAATGTATAAAATTTTAACTTTAGCCGCGGCGCTATTTTTGGCGGGCTGCTCGTTTCGCCCCGAGATGCCCGAGGTCGATACGAAATTTGAATCTACGTATAAATTTGAAACTAGCGACATCAGAGACGAGTGGTGGAAGGAGTTTGGCGACGAAAATCTAAACGCCCTCGTAGCTAGCGCGCTAGAAAAAAATACCGACCTTCGCACGGCTTATTTAAATTTACAAAAAGCGGCCGCAAATTTAGGCATCTCTGAGGCCGATCTTTTTCCTAGCGTAAATTTAAACGTCGGCTACACCAAAGCAAAAAGCAGTGGCGAGACCTACACCAAGCAGCCTCAAACGCGCTACCGAAACTCCGAGGTAAATTTGGGTCTCAGCTACGAGATAGATCTGTGGGGCAGAGTGAGGAACAGCGTCGAGTCGGCTAAAGCCAGTCTAAACGCGACCAAACTAGACTACGCCACCGCACGCCTTAGCATAAGCTCTAGCGTGGCTAAAAGCTACTTCGCGCTCGTGGCTCTAAACATGCGCGAAGCCGTGCTAAAAGATACGCTAAAAACCTACGAGGAGACGTTGGCGCTTCGCAAAACGCAGCTTGATCTAGGCGGCATAAACGAGACGACCTATCTACAAAGCAAAGCCGCCGTCGAAAGCGCAAAAGTAAGCCTGCTAGAGGTGCAAACCTCGCTATCTCAGGCTCTAACGTCAGTAGCGGTACTAACCGGTAAGTCAAACGACGAGATCCTAAAAGGCGCCGTACAAAGCGCTAAAATGCTACCAAAAGAGCCCGAAGTGAGCGCAGGCGTGAGTGCGGACATACTGCTGCGAAGGAGCGACGTAGCTAAAGCATACGCCGATCTAAACGCCACTAACGCGCTAATCGGTGTCGCAAAGGCCGACTATCTACCGTCCATCTCGCTAACGGGGCTTTTTGGATTTTCTAGCGTGGATTTTGAAAATATCTTTATCAGCAACGCCAACACGTGGAGCATAGGCGGATCTTTGGTGCAGAAAATTTTTGACTACGGCAGAACCAAAAACAACGTCCGCATCGCCGAAACCAACGAGCAAATCGCGGCTGTAGCCTACGAAGCGGCGGTCAAAAAGGCTCTGGGCGAGGTTAGAGACGCGCTAAACAATCGCAAAAACGCCAAACTAACGCTAAATCAGGTCAAAGAACTCCTGCACTCGCAAGAAAAAATCTATAAGCTGGCCAAGGATCAGTTTGAGGAAGGCTACACGGGGCATCTGGAGCTACTAGACGCGCAGCGCAACCTACTCTCGGTTAGACTCCAAGACATCGCGGCAAATTTGAGCCTCATCGACTCGGTCGTGGACGTCTATAAGGCTTTTGGCGGCGGATTTAAAGCCGAATAATTTTACTTTTGGGCGGAGCTTTCCGCCTTTTTCTTTTTGAATTTCCTTTTGCTTTTCAGTTTTAAATTTGACGCGACGTCGTCTGTAGATTTTAAATATTTAGCCCGTTTTATTACCGCAGTTTATCTTGCTTTATGGCCTTCAAATTTTAAAATTGAGCGCTTGCTTTTGCTATTCGAGCGACCCCATAAACCTGTTTTTAGGCGCCTGATACTTTGGATAAATTTTCGTTGCGACTTTTGAGATAAATTGGCATTCAAAGGCGTAAATTTATCTCAAATTTGAATAATGCGGCAAGTCGGTCAAATTTACATCGTCCTATCCGGAGTGTATGTTTTATAAATTTACTGCTTCAAATTTACGGTTTTTTGGCAAAATTTGCGAGTAGGTAGGCAATTTACGATCAATTTACAGATGTATTTTGAGCTTAAATTTAGCGCAAACACCTGCTGCCAAATTTCATTTTTAATTTTAGCAAGAGACGCGAAAGTACCGCATTAGAGCAAAATCGGCCAAATTTAACGTTTTTGATGTTTTAAGCACCAAGCGAAGTTTGCAACGCGCGACGATTTCGCAAATTTGCATTCTTAAATTTGACGCAGCATAAAAAACAGGTGCGAAAATTTGAAATTTGCAAGTCAAAATTTGGCTAAATTTATGCCCTGTTTCGCAAAAATCATAAATTTGACGCAATATAAAAACAAGCTCAAAATTTCTAAATTTAGCAAGAGCCAAAAACACTCGTCAATTTAGTCGTTAAATTTTACTCTTTGCCCGTCAAAATTTGTACGATAGTTTCAGGTAAAATTTCATGCTCGATCGCGTGGATTTTGGCTTCAAAATTCTCAAGACTCATTCCCGCACTCTTTTCAAATGCTCGCTGAGCGATGATTTTGCCGCCGTCTAGCTCCTCGCTAACCCAGTGCACGCTCACGCCGCCCACCTTCATATCGCTCTCAAAGCTCTCTTTTATCGCGTGCGCGCCCTTAAAAAGCGGCAGCAGCGACGGGTGCAAATTTATAGCGCGAACTTGCCTTGTAAAAACGGGCGTAAGGATGCGCATAAAGCCCGCAAGCACGGTTAGATCTACGTTAGCGCGTTTTATTTCCTGGACGACCGCGGCGTCAAATTCCTCGCGCGATGCAAAATTAACGTGCTCGATAACGACGCTTTTTAGGCCGTATTTTGCGGCCTTTGCGATGCCGCCGGCGTTAGCTTTATTTGTTAGCGTTAGCGCGACTTCGATCCTGGTTTCGCCAAAAACCTTGCCGTGCAGCCTCTCTAAAATCGCTTCCAAATTCGAGCCGCCGCCGCTAAATAAAACCGCTATTTTTTTCGTAAGCATTTGAGTCCTTTGATGACGTCCGCGGCCGTGAGCGCGTAGTCGTTGATTTTGATTTCGCGAGCGGCTAGAGCGTGAGCTAGCGTGCCCGAGATCGCGGCATTTAGCGGGTCGTAACCCTGAGCGAGCAGTCCCGCGACGATACCGCTTAGCGCGTCTCCGCTACCGCCTTTTGCGAGCGCGGCGCTACCGTGCGTCATGACGTATACCTCGCCGCCTTGCGCGATTAGCGTATTTGCGCCTTTTAAAACAAGCACGCATTTAAAATTTCGGCTAAAAATTTTAGCGAGTTTGAAGCGATTTTTCTGCACTTCGCCAGCGTAAAATTTACCCAGATTTGCAAGCTCTAGCAGGCTCGCAAACTCCTTTGGATGTGGCGTTATCACAACCTTTTCACTGTTTAAAAGCTCAAGTGTACGCGGCTCGTAGCAAAGATCGGCATCGATAACGAGCGCGTCTTTTGTTTTTAGCTCGCTAAATAGCTCGTCTTTTTGCGCCTCATCAAGCTCGCCAAGCCCCATTCCGACGGCACCTACTCGCATTTTTGGCGTTATGCGCGCGCTTTGCATTAAAACGGGCTCGATATTTAAATTTTCGCCCACGACGCTAACGAGTCCCGTACCGATAGTTAGCGCGGCAAGTCCCGCTATACGCGCCGCTCCACCCTTTTCGCCGCTCACGACAAACGCGTGCCCAAAGTCGCCTTTGTTAGCGTTTTGCTTTACGCGAAACGGCAAATTTAAATCGCTCTTACCGAGTTTATAAAAGCTCGTCCCCGTCTCGTACAGCTCGCGGGGAAGGCCCAAATTTGCGACCTTTACCCGCCCGACGAAATCTTTTGCAAAATCGCTATAAAGTGCGAGTTTTAGTGCACCCATCGTCACGGTCGTATCGGCCTTAAAGACTGCGCCTTGCGACACGCCGTTTTTATCAAGTCCGCTTGGGATGTCGCAGGTGAGCTTGTAGCCGGGTTTTGCGTTTAGTAGATTTATCAAATTTATCGTTCGTTCGTTTAGCTCGCGGCTAAGCCCCGTACCGAATATCCCGTCGATAATGCAGTCAATTTCGCCGCCTTCCGTCAAATTTGAGATCAAATTTACGCCGCATTTTAGAGCCCTTGTTAGTTCTATTTTTGAGATTTCGTTTTGTTTGTCGCTGGCTAAAAATGCGAAACAATCAAATTTGCCGCCCAAAAGCCTAAGCGCGGCGAGCACGTCTGCGCCGTTATTTCCGCTGCCGACTACGCCTAAAATTTTACGGCGTTTGGTCGATGATTTTTTGAACTTACTTCGCACGGCGTTGGCTAACGCGTTAGCCGCGTTTTGCATCAAAACTTCGGTGCTAAGCCCAAACTCGCTCACGGCTCTAGCGTCAAGCTCCGCCGTATCCCAAAATAGCTTTTTCATGCGCCCTCCTGCTTCACTCGGTAGCTCAAAGCTTCTAAAATATGGGGCTTTTTGATTATGCGCGAGCCCTCGATGTCGGCGATCGTGCGGGCGACTTTTAGAGTTTTATTGATAGCGCGGCGGCTAAGCGAAAATCTCTGCGTAGCAAAATCTAGCACGCCGCTCGCCTCGTCGTCGCAAATGCAAAATTTAGCTATCTCTTCGTCGCCGAGCTTGCCGTTTAGCTCGCTTTGAGAGCGCGAGATTTGCGTCTCAAACACGCGCAGCACAGTTTGCCACATCGCTTCGCTCGTAACGTCGCTCTTGTCGCTCGCGGCCACCTCGTCCATCTGTACGTGAAGGTCGATGCGGTCTAGTACGGGTGCCGAAATACGCGATTTATAGCGCTTGATCTCGAGCTCCGAGCATTTGCATTCTAGATTTTTGGAGAGCAGATTACCGCAAGGGCACGGGTTCATCGCGGCTACAAACATAAATTTGGTCTCATACGTGACCTTTGAGTTTACCCGCGAAACATTGATTTTATAGTCCTCCAGCGGCTCGCGCAGGCTCTCTAAAATTTGCGGCGCAAAGTGCGGAAGCTCGTCGAAAAAGAGTATCCCGCCGTTGGCCAGCCCAACCTCGCCGATCCTAGCTGCGCTCGATCCGCCGCCAAATATCGAGCTGCGTGTGCTCGTATGATGAGGTGAACGAAAGGCGCGCAGAGCGGAAAATTCGCTCTCTTGCTGATTTAGCGAGCTGTAAGCGCAACTGAGCAAAATCTCATCCAAGCTTTGCGGCGGCAAAATGTAGCGCAGTCGCTTGGCGCTCATGCTTTTGCCGCATCCGGGGCTACCCTCAAAGATAATATTGTGCATACCGCAAGCGGCCACCAGGCAGGCTCTTTTTGCTCTACTCTGGCCTTTAACGTCGCTAAAATTTAGCTCGAAATTTTGATTTTTTACGAAGCTTTTCTCGCCGATTTTGATCAAATTTGAAAAAAGCGGATGAACGGCGCCAACCTTGCGCGAGGCGGCGAATTCGGGCTCTAGGAAAAATTTGATCGCCTCGGCCAAATTTGAAACGGCGTAAATTTCTAAATTCGGTATGGCGCCCGCTTTTTGCGCTATCTCTTGCGGGATCAGCACGCGAGAACCAGGCGCTTTCGCGCTCAAAAAAAGCAGAATAGAAAACAGGCTCGCCGTGCTTTTGACTCCTCCGTCAAGCCCAAGCTCGCCAAATGCAAAAATAGGCTCAAAGTCGCGCTCTTTTTGCAAAGCGATTAAAAGCGCAATGGGCAGGTCGAAGTGACTGCCTGATTTTGGCATATCAGATGGGGATAAATTTATGATGATTTTTTGTGCCGGGAAAGAGAAGTTTAACGATAAAAGTGCTGATTTTACGCGCTCGGCGCTCTCTTTTATCGAGGCGCCCGCAAGACCTACGATATTAAGTGCGGGCAAACCGCGGTTAAAGCTGGACTCGACGTCCACAAGCCGTAATTCGTCGTTGTAAGTGGCGCATTTTAGGGCTTTCATACGTTTTTTTGCTTTTTATACTCTTTGTCGAATTTTTTGCGTTTGTTGTAGCCGATACGCTCGATAAAAAGGTGACCGTCTAGGTGATCCATCTCGTGCTGGATGGCAACCGACAAAAGCCCGTCGGCCTCGAGCTCTTTACGCTCGCCAAAGCGGTCTTGATATTCTAGTGTTATAAACTCGGCTCTTTTTACGTCCTCGTAGTATCCGGGCACGCTAAGGCAGCCTTCTTGGTAGATTATCTCGCCCTCTTTGCGTAAAATTTTGGGATTTATGATTTCTAGCAGATCCTCTTTGCGCTGTTCTTTACTCTCTTCGTCTACTAAATTTACGATCAAAATTCGCTTAGCCTCGCCCGTCTGGATAGCGGCTAGTCCGATGCCGTTTTTAGCGATCATCGTTTCATACATATCGTCTAAAAATTTATGCAGTTCGTCGCCAAAGACTTTAACTTCAAGCGATTTGACGAAGAGTTTTTTGTTCGGATAGGTTAGGATTTCTAGTATCATTTTTCAGTCTTGTCCTCTAGTACCAAAAAGTGTTCGCCGTCTCTACCGGTGTTTACAAGCGAATCAAGCGCCAAAGAAAGCATCTCCTCGATAGTTTTTGTCATGTTTAGATCAAAAGTGACCACTTCCATATCAAACTCGTATTTCTCTCCATTTAGCATGAAAGAGGTGTCATAAAACATATCGGTTATACGTTTGCAGGCTTTTTGTGCGCCGCTTATGTCGGTATGCTTCATCAGCATAGCAAAACATCCTCCGCCGTAGTGCGACAAGATATCGCTGCGCCTCGACGTGCGAAGTAACATGCGAGATATATTTTTTAAAACGGCCAGCTTACCTTTTGACCCGATACCGTCCAGCGCGCTATCCTTTGGTTTTAGCAACATTACGGAGGATTTATAGTCGTATTTTTTTATATTTTCAGACTCGATACCGAGCGTCTTGAGGAAAAATTTTCTATTATATACGTCAAATTTTTCATCATATATAGACTGTTCTTCAACCAGCTTAAAAACCTTACTAATCTCTTCGTAGCTCGTTTTGATAACTTCGATATGCTTGTCCATTAGCGAATTTAGCTTGTTTAAGTCTTCGTTAAAAGAGTTAAAGACGCTTTGTATCGTGATCAAATTTACATTTGGATCTAGGCTTTCCGAGCGTTTTTTGATGATAGTTTTTAAAACTCCCAAATTTTTATATATGAGCGCAACGGCCTGTAGCATGCTTTTTATCTGCATAAAGCTATTTTTGACCTCGCGCTCGATATTGATTTGTCTATCGTCCTCGAGTTTGCCGATCTCGTCTTCGATCTTTATGATCTCGCCGACCTTTTTCTTAAAATCATCAGACTGCTTTTCGAGCATCTTTTCAAAAAAAACGGTGTAGTTTTTCGGGATCGAGGGGATATTTTCCTCGGTTAGTTCTTTTATGATCGCCTCGGAAAAACCGTAAATGTTAAACTCGTCCTTTTTGGCTGTTGCGCCTACCTTTTGAGTAGACGCGTTATTTGCCGCTACGTTTTCGCTTTTTTTGTTGTCTAACTTTATCAAATTCTACTCTTTACTTAAAGCTTTTCTCCAAAACTTTATCTATAAGCCCGTACTCTTTGGCTTCGGCAGAGCTCATGAAAAAGTCCCTGTCGGTATCTTTTTGGATTTTAGTTAGTTTTTGACCCGTATTTTTAGCTAGGATCGCGTTTAAAATTTCTTTCATACGCAAGATTTCCTTCGCTTGGATCTCTATATCCGTCGCCTGTCCGCGCGCGCCGCCTAAAGGCTGATGGATCATGATGCGCGAGTTTGGCAGCGCATAACGCTTGCCCTGCGCGCCGCAACTAAGCAAAAACGCGCCCATAGACGCCGCCTGACCTATACAGATCGTGCAGACGTCGGGCTTGATGTAGTTCATCGTATCGTAAATGCTAAATCCGCTCGTTATCACGCCGCCTGGACTGTTTATATATAGATAGATGTCCTTGTCCGGGTCTTCGGCCTCTAAAAACAGCATCTGAGCCACGATCGCAGACGCCATACCGTCCTCGATCTCGCCACTAAGCATTATTATGCGGTCTTTTAGCAGGCGCGAGTAGATGTCGTAGCTTCTCTCGCCCTTGCTCGTGCGCTCGATGACGTAGGGGATGTAGTAGCTCATTACTCCGCCTTTTTCTCTTTCTTATCGCTCTTTAGCGCAAACATCTCGTTAAATAGCTTCTCCTCGATCATCGACATTTTGATCGCAGGTAAAATCCCTTGATTTTTGTAGTTTTCAAGGTGCTGTTTCGGATCTATGCCAGAGCGATACGCCTCAAAGTACACCGCTTGGATCAGCTCTTGATCGCTTACTTTGATATCTCTGCGGCGTGCTAGCTCGTCTATTATAAACGTTAGCTTCACGCTTTTTACGGCGTCGTCGCGGTATGTCTCGCGCTGTTTAGTTAGAGCGTCTTTATCCTCTCTAAATTTAGCCATCTGTTCAGGCGTAAAGCTGCTCCAAGCGCTGCGGAATTGCATATCCATCTCTTGCTCTACGATGTTTTTTGGTACGTCGAAGTTAAATTTAGCCACGATCGCGTCGGCAAATTTAGGCTTTAGCTCCTCGTTTACGTTTTTAGCGTGCTTCTCGGCTTTGATCTGCTCTTTTAGTCTCTCTTCGAATAGCTCGACGCTTACCTTTTCCTCGCCCGGCATGATGCGTTTTAGCGTCTCTTCGTCGATCTCTTCAGGCACTTTTTTGCCTTGGATTTCGTGTAGTTTTACTTTAAACGTCGCGTCTTTGCCCGCAAGGTGCGCAGCCCCGTACTCGGCCGGGAATTTAACCTTCACGTCGCGCTCTTCGCCGACTTTTAGCCCGATCATGCCGTCCTCAAAGCCCGGTATAAACTGTCCCGAGCCGATTTCTAGCAGGTAGTTTTCGGCTTTGCCGCCCTCAAACGCCTCGCCGTCTACGAAGCCCTCGAAGTCAAATTTAGCAAAATCGCCCTTTTCAAGCGCAGCTTTTTCCACTTTTTCTAGCGGAGCCATCATCTTTAAAATTTCGTTTTTTCTCTCGTCGATCTCTTTTTTCGTTACGCGCGGAGTGCTGACGCTCTCTATCAGCTCCTCGTAACCGTCGATGTTTATGATCGGTTTAAACGAGATTTCGATTTCTGCGTCGATCTCGTTCTCGCCTCTGTCAAATTTAGTCACGATCGGCTCGCCGATAACCTCTTCAAATTTTCTATTTAGCTCTTTTAGTCCAGCATCGATCGCGTCTTTTAGCGCGTCTTGCTCGGCATCGGCGGTTAGTTCTTTTTCGTAACGTTTTAGCACTACGTTCACAGGCACTTTGCCCGCTCTAAATCCGTCTATTTTCATATTTTTCGCAGCTTTTTTAGCAGCGTTTTCGAGTTTGGATTTTACGTCCGCGCTCGGTATTTTCGCACTTAGCGAAGCATTTACGGCGTCGATTGCCTTGGTTTTGATTTGCATTAAATTCCTTTAAAAAATAAAAATTTCCTAGAGTGTAGCAAAATTTTCCTTATTCATAGTATAAATTTAAGCGCGCGAAAGGCGAATTTAAGTAAAATCATTTATCAAATTTAGATAGCGAAATTAGTCAGGAATGCAAATGCAAGAAAATTTAAAAAATGAGAATTTAAAAAAAGAACAGTTTGAAAGCTGCGTCGAGCAGATGCTAAATTTAGTCGGCGAAGACCCAAACAGAGAGGGGCTAGCTAAAACTCCCGAGCGCGTTTTTAAAGCTTACGAGTTTTTAACGAGCGGCTACTCGCAAGACCCCAAAGTCGTGCTAAACGACGCGCTGTTTGATAGCTCAAATAACGAAATGGTGCTCGTGCGCGATATCGAATTTTACAGCCTTTGCGAGCATCATTTGTTGCCGTTTTTCGGGCGCGTGCACGTAGCCTACATCCCAAATCACAAGGTCGTGGGCCTTAGCAAAATCCCGCGCATGGTAAATATCTTCGCCCGCCGCCTGCAGATCCAAGAACAGCTCACCGAGCAGATCGCCGAAGCCGTGCAAGAGGTCATCAAGCCAAAAGGCGTGGGCGTCGTCATCGAGGCGCGCCACATGTGCGTGGAGATGCGAGGCGTGGGCAAGATCAACTCAACAACTACCACGTCGGCGCTGCGAGGTTGCTTTTTAAAGAGCAGCGAGACCAGGCGCGAGTTTTTCTCCCTCATAAATTCGCACAAAGAAGTGAGATTTTAGTGAATTTAGATAGCTTAAAATCAAAACTCGGCGCAAATTTATCGCTCTCTAGCGTCTTTGGCGTGATCGAGCGAATTTCTGCTACGACGATAGAGATCTCGGGACTGCGCCCCAGCATCGGCGACATCGTGCAAATTTGCGCTAAAGACAAGAGCAAAAGCGGACTGGCGATGGTGACCGAGGTGCGGCAAAATACCGCGCTCATCTCGCCCTTTGGCTTTGTAGAAGGCTACAAGATCGGCGACTTCGTCTATCAGAGCGACCAAGGTATGAAAATACCCGTCGGAGACGCTCTTTTGGGGCGCGTGGTGGATCCTTTTATGAATCCAAAAGACGGCAAGGGCGCGATCGCCGCCACCGAGTACGCCCCGATAATGCGCGCTCCGATCGATGCTATGAAGCGCGGACTAATAGATGAAATTTTTAGCGTCGGAGTTAAAAGCATAGACGGACTACTAACCTGCGGCAAAGGCCAAAAACTTGGCATTTTCGCGGGCTCTGGCGTGGGCAAAAGTACGCTCATGGGTATGATAGTGAAAAACTCGCAAGCTCCGATCAAGGTAGTCGCCCTAATCGGCGAGCGCGGCCGCGAGGTGCCGGAGTTTATCGAGAAAAATTTACGCGGCGATCTAAGCGGCACCGTCGTCATCGTAGCAACTAGCGACGATAGCCCGCTGATGCGAAAATACGGCGCCTTTTGCGCGATGAGCGTGGCAGAATACTTCAAAAACCAAGGCAAAGACGTGCTTTTCATCATGGATAGCGTGACGAGGTTTGCCATGGCGCAGCGAGAGATCGGTCTGGCGCTGGGCGAGCCGCCGACGTCTAAGGGCTACCCGCCATCCGTGCTCACCCTACTGCCTCAACTGATGGAGCGTGCGGGCAAAGAGGAAGGCAAGGGCAGCATAACGGCCTTTTTTACCGTGTTAGTCGATGGCGATGACATGAGCGATCCGATAGCCGACCAGAGTCGCTCGATCCTAGACGGCCACATCGTGCTTAGTCGCGAGATGACGGACTTTGGCATCTACCCGCCTATAAATATCCTAAACTCCGCCTCGCGCGTGATGAGCGACATCGCGACCAAAGAGCACAGGGCAAACGCCGCCAAGCTAAAGCGCCTCTACTCGCTCCTCAAAGAAAACGAGGTCCTGCTACGCATCGGCGCGTATCAAAAAGGCAGCGACAAGGAGCTAGACCTTGCCATCTCGAAAAAAGAATTTATAGATAACTTCCTAAAACAAGACGCCGAAGAGGGCTTTAGCTTCGAGCAGACGCAAGAGCTGCTAGGCGGGATAAATTAGTCAATTTTAGGCTTTTCGGGCAAATTTGGCGCACGATTTATCCTGCCGGTTCTTAAATTTGATGGGTTAAATTTAAGCCGAATATTTTTATCGCACGGCGCACAAAGGATCAAATTTGAGCAGAAACTACGACGAAAATCCGCTGATTTTACAGGATGATTTTTACGTTATCGCGCTTAGTTGCGTATTCTTGCTCGGCTTTAACCTTTTTATGACGTTTTTTATATTTTTTAGCGGCATGATAGATTGGCAAAGCGGCTCATTTTGGGAGGTTTTTAGGGCAGAGGCGATGCGAGACCCTAGGTTTGCTTCGATGTTTGGTAGCGGTATTCTTATGAATATTTTAGCCACCGCCGACCTAATCAAAAAACTCAAAAATCCCTTGCTCGTTTACCCTTACGAGGATAAAATTTTCCAAACCAAAAAGGGAATAATGATAAATTTGACGGATGTCCGCGAAATGCGAAAATCGCCCTATCAAATTTTAGGAGCGATACCGAAAAATCCGCTTTCCGCGGTAGTGATCCCGTTTATGTTCGTCTTGTCCGCATTTATTTTTTATGCGCTGATTTTTTTCGCTAGATGCGTGCTCAGAGCCTTTGACAAAGACGTAAATTTAAGCTACTTTTACAACCTTGCCCTGTTTAGCCAAACGAGCGTTATAAATATTTATTTCATCTCAAAATCAGACTACGCCGCGGTGCGTGAGTATTTTGCGTCAAAGCTGTGCACAGACGTCGCGGATGTACCTTGGACGATCAAATTTTACGACGCCAGAAACATTTAGCAGCCTTAAATTTGACGCTCGCTCTCGTCTTTATTGTGCGTCAAATTTAACCGAGCAAAGATATAAATTTATCCCGAGTCGGCGAAAAATTCGGATTTATTTCGCCGAATTTCACTCAAAATACAAAAATTTTAATTTTTAAATTTTCTAAAACC
>ERZ773077.255-NODE-255-length-40611-cov-9.413354_pt1 | contig 40611 bp, 30 predicted proteins | sample MGYA00580612_ERZ773077 | MGnify/ENA primary metagenome ERZ773077 (study PRJEB29015, sample SAMEA2737971) | human oral metagenome | biome: human oral; feature: human-associated habitat; material: dental | place: China | collected 2021 ...
TGGTATGTACGGCAACCGATAACGGCAGGCGGCGCAACAGGGCGCCGCCTGGTCTCAGTGCGCGACGATCCCGTCGGCAGGCTTGGTGGCTGTCACCGGCGGCGTGGCCGGGGCGAGAGCCTCGTCTGCGTCGGGCAGCGGCTGCGGCATGCGCTCCAGCGCCAGTTCCAGCACCTTGTCGATCCACTTCACCGGCACGATCTCGAGGTTGTTCTTGACGGTGTCGGGCAGCTCGGCCAGATCCTTGATGTTCTCTTCGGGAATCAGCGCAAGCCTCAGACCGGCCCGCTGGGCGGCCAGCAGCTTCTCCTTCAGGCCACCGATGGCCAGCACCTCGCCCCGCAGGGTGATCTCGCCGGTCATGGCCACATCGGCCCGCACCGGAATGCCGGTCAGCACCGACACCAGTGCCGTGGTCATGCCGATGCCGGCGCTGGGGCCGTCCTTCGGCGTGGCGCCCTCGGGCACGTGCACGTGGATGTCGTTCTTCTCGTAGAAGTCCGGCTTGATGCCCAGCTGGGCAGCCCGGCGACGCACCACAGTCATGGCGGCATTGATGGATTCCTTCATCACGTCGCCCAGCTTGCCGGTGGTGAGGTTCTTGCCCTTGCCCGGCACGGCGATGGCCTCGATGGTGAGGATCTCGCCCCCGAATTCGGTCCAGGCCAGGCCATTGACCTGCCCCACCTGGTTGACCTTCTCGAGCTGGCCGTAGGGGAAGCGGCGCACGCCGAGGAAGGTGCTGAGGTTGTCGGCCGTGATCTCGATGTGCTTGAGCGTCTTGTCGAGCAGCAGCGCCTTGACCGCCTTGCGGCAGATCTTGGAGATCTCGCGTTCCAGTGAGCGCACGCCGGCCTCGCGGGTGTAGAAGCGCAGGATGTCGCGGATCACCGGCTCGGTGATCTTCAGCTCGCCCTCTTTCAGGCCATTGTTGCGGATCTGCTTGGGCAGCAGGTAGCGCTGGGCAATGGAGACCTTCTCGTCCTCGGTGTAGCCGGACAGGCGGATGATCTCCATCCGGTCCAGCAACGCCGGCGGGATGTTGAGCGAGTTGGCGGTGGCCACGAACATCACGTCCGACAGGTCGTAATCGACCTCCACATAGTGGTCGGCGAAGGTGTTGTTCTGCTCGGGGTCGAGCACCTCCAGCAGCGCAGCCGAGGGGTCACCCCGGTAGTCGCTGTTGATCTTGTCGACCTCGTCCAGCAGGAAGAGCGGGTTGCGCACGCCCACCTTGGTCAGGTTCTGCAGGATCTTGCCCGGCATGGAACCGATGTAGGTGCGGCGGTGGCCGCGGATCTCGGCCTCGTCATGCACGCCACCCAGTGCCATGCGCACGTACTTGCGGCCGGTGGCCCGTGCAATGGACTGGCCCAGCGAGGTCTTGCCCACGCCCGGAGGGCCGACGAGGCACATGATGGGGGCCTTCACCTTGTCGACGCGCTGCTGCACGGCCAGGTACTCGAGAATGCGTTCCTTGACCTTTTCCAGCCCGTAGTGGTCGGCGTTGAGCACTTCCTCGGCATGGGTGAGATCGTTGCTGACCTTGCTCTTTTTCTTCCAGGGCAGTGCCAGCAGTACGTCGATGTAGTTGCGCACCACGGTGGCCTCGGCCGACATGGGCGACATCAGGCGCAGCTTGCGGAACTCGCTCTCGACCTTCTTGCGGGCCTCTTCGGGCATGCGGGCGGTGCGGATCTTCTTCTCGATGTCCTCGAAGTCGGCGCCGTCCTCGCCCTCGCCCAGCTCCTTCTGGATGGCCTTGACCTGTTCGTTCAGGTAGTACTCGCGCTGGCTCTTCTCCATCTGGCGCTTGACGCGGCCACGGATGCGCTTCTCGACCTGCAGGATGTCCAGTTCGTTCTCGATCTGGGTGAGCAGCTTTTCCAGCCGCTCGGTGACCGGCAGGGTTTCGAGCACGTCCTGTTTCTGGTCGATGCGGATGGGCAGGTGGGCAGCGATGGTGTCGGCCAGGCGCCCCGGATCCTCGATGCTGGCCAGCGAACTGAGGATTTCGGAGGGCACCTTCTTGTTGAGCTTCACGTAGTGCTCGAACTGGCCCAGGATGGTGCGGCGCAGGGCCTCCACCTCGGCGGAGACGGGCTCTTCGGTACCCAGGTCCTGCAGCTCGCAGGCGAAGTATTCGCCATCGGTGTCGACGCGGGCGATGCGGGCGCGGCTGGCGCCCTCGATCAGGACCTTGACCGTGCCGTCGGGCAGCCTGAGCAGCTGCAGGATCCTGGAGATGCAGCCGACGTCGTATACGTCACCGGCCGACGGGTCGTCCTTGGTGCCGTTGCGCTGCGCCACCAGCATGATGCTCTTGCCGGACTCCATGGCGGCTTCCAGCGCCTTGATGGAGCGCTGACGCCCCACGAACAGCGGGATGACCATGTGGGGGAAGACCACCACGTCGCGCAGCGGCAGAAGAGGCAGGACCAGGGGGGCAATGTTGCTATCGTTCATCTGTTTCCCGACAGTGTGCTGACCGCTGTGCCCGGACCTTTCCAGGATCACAGGGGTAAGCATATGTGCGATATGCGGTCAATCCAAAAGATTACAAGAATATCCGGCCATCGGTGCGGTTTTCCTTATGAAACCGTGTCTGGTCCACCAACATTTGTGTGGTGTGACAGGCGGCCTTCCCGGCCGGCCGGAAGGCGAGCCGGAGCCGATGGATCGTGTCTTTCCGGAAAATGCATGGCCCGGCCGCCTTCGGAGGAAAGCGGCCGGGCCGGGGCCGGTGCCCGGCGCGGGTCGGGGCGCTGCCCTCTTCACGCCGGCCCGGCCGCGTACCGGCGGGGCGCCATGTGCGCAACACGGGCCGGACGCCCCGGATCCGGCCGGCCGTCATGTTCATTGACGCCATGTGCCGGCAAGGCTGGTCGCCCCACCCTGCCGGGCCGGTCAGCGCCGGCCGCTGCCCGGGACGCTGCCTGTCAGCTGTTGCCGCCCGACACCCGGGGGCTGTCGGCGTAGACCAGCACCGGTTTGCTCGTACCCTCGATGACGCTCTCGTCGACGACGACCTTCTCGACGTTCTTCATGCCGGGCAGCTCGTACATGATGTCGATCAGGGCATGTTCCAGAATGGAACGCAGGCCACGGGCGCCGGCCTTGCGCTTGAGCGCCAGGCGGGCTATGGCCTTGAGGGCAGCCGGGCGGATGTCCAGCTCCACGCCTTCCATCGAGAAGAGCTTCTGGTACTGCTTGACCAGGGCGTTCTTCGGCTCGGTGAGGATGCGCACGAGCGTGGCCTCGTCCAGCTCGTCCAGCGTGGCCTGCACGGGCAGGCGGCCGACCAGCTCGGGGATCAGGCCGAACTTGATCAGGTCGTCGGGCTCGATGTCCTGGAAGAGTTCGGACAGCGACCGGTCGGTGGCGCCCTTCACTTCCGCCCCGAAGCCGATGCCGGAGCGCTCGGAGCGGTTGCGGATCACCTTGTCCATGCCATCGAAGGCACCGCCGCAGATGAACAGGATGTTGGTGGTGTCGACCTGGACGAAGTCCTGATTGGGGTGCTTGCGCCCGCCCTGCGGCGGGATGGCTGCCACGGTGCCCTCGATGAGCTTGAGCAGTGCCTGCTGCACGCCCTCGCCCGACACGTCACGGGTGATGGAGGGGTTGTCGGCCTTGCGGGAGATCTTGTCGATCTCGTCGATGTAGACGATGCCGGTCTGGGCCTTCTCGATGTCGTAGTTGCAGGAGGCCAGCAGCTTCTGGATGATGCTCTCCACATCCTCGCCCACGTAGCCGGCCTCGGTCAGCGTGGTGGCGTCGGCCATCACGAAGGGCACGTTGAGCAGGCGGGCCAGCGTCTGGGCCAGCAGCGTCTTGCCGGAGCCGGTGGGGCCGATCAGCAGGATGTTGCTCTTGGTCAGCTCGACATCGTCCTTGCCGCCCTTGTGGCGCAGGCGCTTGTAGTGGTTGTAGACGGCCACGGCCAGCGTGCGCTTGGCCTTCTGCTGGCCGATGACGTACTGGTCGAGAATGCCGGCGATCTCGGACGGAATGGGCAGGCGGTCGCCACCTTCGCCCTGGGTCTCGCCCTGCCCTTCCTCGCGGATGATCTCGTTGCAGAGGTCGATGCATTCGTCGCAGATGAACACCGACGGGCCGGCAATCAGCTTGCGGGTTTCGTGCTGGCTCTTGCCGCAGAAGGAGCAGTAGAGCGGTTTGTCGCTGGAACCTGTTTTATCGGACATGTATGTTGTTCTCCGTGCAGGTCACTTCTTCGCGTCGGGGCGGGCCGATGCATCGGCGCGCGACTTCATGACCTGGTCGATCAGGCCGTACTTCAGGGCTTCTTCGGCCGAGAGGAACTTGTCGCGGTCGGTGTCGCGCTCGATCACTTCCAGCGGCTGGCCGGTGCGTTCGGCGAGGATTTCATTGAGCACGGCCTTCAGGCGCAGGATCTCGCGGGCCTGGATCTCGATGTCGGTGGCCTGGCCCTGGGCGCCGCCCAGTGGCTGGTGGATCATCACGCGCGAGTTGGGCAGCGCATAGCGCTTGCCCTTCGTGCCGGCGGCCAGCAGGAAGGCGCCCATGCTGGCGGCCATGCCGATGCACAGCGTGGACACGTCGGGCTTGATGAACTGCATCGTGTCGTAGATGCCCAGACCGGCCGACACCACCCCACCCGGGGAGTTGATGTAGAAGTGGATGTCCTTGTCGGGGTTCTCGCTTTCCAGATAGAGCATCTGGGCCAGTGCCAGGTTGGCCGTGGCATCGTTGACCGGGCCGACGAGGAACACCACGCGTTCACGCAGCAGGCGGGAATAGATGTCGTAGGCGCGTTCGCCCCGGCCGCTCTGCTCGATGACGATGGGCACCATGCCCAGACCCATGGGCTGCTGGGCCGAGGTCGGGGCAAAGGGGTCCGTGCCCTGTGACAGGTGCAGGTTGACCTGGTCTTCGACCAGACTGTTGAAGGTCATGGGAACTTCCTCGTTGGATGGCGTGAATGGCAAAAACGCGACCGGCCGGTACATGGCCGGCCGGTGTCGATGATCCCCACATGGGGCTCATGCGTGAATCTGCAAGTGGGAGGCACCGGACACCGGTACGACGGCCGGCGTCCGGCAGCTGCCGGAAGGCGGTCTGTGCCGGGCCAGCGACCGGCAGGCACAGATGCCCTGCCCCGCAAAAACCATGGGCCGGCCACCGGTGCGGGTTCCGGAGGCCGGTCTGGCCAGGTCCGGACCTGTGTCCGGCACGGGCCAGGGGCCGGGATCAGGCCAGACCCTTCATCAGCTCGTCGAAGCCCACTTCGTGGTCGGTGACCTTGGCCTTCGACAGCAGCCAGTCCACCACGTTCTGTTCGACCACCAGGGCCTCGACCTCGGCCAGACGGTCGCGGTCGGAGAAGTACCAGCGTACCACTTCGGCCGGATTCTCGTAGGTGGAGGCGAACTCCTCGATCTGCTTGCGGATCTGTTCGGGCTTGGCCTGCAGGGCGTTTTCGCGCACCACTTCCGAGACGATCAGGCCCAGACGCACGCGGCGGGTGGCCTGTTCGTTGAAGGCATCGGTGGGCACCGGCGGGGCCTTGCGCATGTCCAGGCCACGGGCGGCGAGGTCTTCGCGCATGCGGGCGGCCAGCGATTCGGCCTCCTGCTCCACCAGGGCCTTGGGCAGTTCGATGTCGGCCAGACCGACGATCTTGTCCATGACGGCCGTCTTGGTGCGGGACTGCACGCGCTGGCGCACCTCGCGCTCGAGGTTGCTGCGCACGTCGGCACGGAACTTCTCGACGTCGCCGTCTTCCTGGCCCATCTGCTTTGCAAACTCGGCATCGACCTCGGGCAGCTCGGGGCCTTCGACCTTCTTGACGGTGACCTCGAACTGGGCGGTCTTGCCGGCCAGGTGCTCGGCACCGTAGTCATCGGGGAACTTCACGTCGAAGGTGACGGTCTCGCCGGTTTTCTTGCCCAGCACGCCGGCCTCGAAGTCGGGCAGCATGCGGCCCTCGCCCAGCACCATCGGGAAATCCTCGGCGGAGCCGCCGTTGAAGGCCTCGCCGTCGAGCTTGCCGGTGAAGTCGATGGTGGCGCGGTCGCCCTTCTTGCCACCGCGGCGCACGGCCTTCCAGGTGGTGCGCTGCTTGCGCAGCACGTCGATGGTGGACTCGAGCGCCTTGTCGTCGACGCTGGCGGTGTAGCGGTCGACTTCCAGGGCGGACGGGTCGCCCAGCTTCACCTCGGGATAGACCTCGAAGGTGGCGGTGAACTCGGTGGGCTCGGCCGCATCCTTCTGGGCTTCGGTGGGGGCGATGTCGGGCTGGCCGGCCACGCGCAGGCCGTGCTCCTGCACGGCGTCGCCGAAGGCGCGCGAGATGGCATCACCCAGGGCCTCGGCACGGACCTGCGGGCCATAGCTCTGCTCGACCAGGCGCACCGGCACCTTGCCCGGACGAAAACCGGGCATGCGGGTGGTCTTGGCCATCGAACGCAAGCGCTCCTGGACCTTGGAGGAAATGTCGGCCGGGTTTACCGAAAGCGTCAGCCGGCGTTCCAGGGTGCCGGTTGTTTCAAGCTGGGAAGCCATCCGTCGTTGAGTTCCGTTGGGTTGGTTGTTCAAGAAAAGGCAGGTTGGTGCGGCTGAAAGGACTCGAACCTTCACACCTTGCGGCGCCAGAACCTAAATCTGGTGCGTCTACCAATTTCGCCACAGCCGCCCGTGCGGGTGTCTGCAATATTCCGGTGATTCTAGCCCAAACACGGCAGCGCGCTGAACGAAACGCAACGCGTGGTGGCAAACACGGTTCATGCCTGACGAACGTGCCGTTTCCGCCCCGGAAATGGAGGGCAGTGACGACAGCGGGGCCAGAGGCCCAGAGGGGGGATCCGGGACGGAACGTGGGGGTGAATGGGACCGTGACATGTGCCTGCAGGAGCGCCCGGTTGCGCAGGCGCAGTCACGTCCCGGACACACGCTGCCCCTCTCCAGTCGCCGGCGGCCGGATCCGGTACCAGGTGACGTAGAGTGCCGGCACCATCAGCAGTGTGAGCGCGGTGGCCACCACCAGCCCGCCCATGATCGCCACGGCCATCGGACCCCACAGCACATCGCGTGACAGCGGGATCATCGCCAGAATGGCCGCGGCGGCCGTGAGGGTGATCGGGCGGAAACGTCGCACGGTGGCCTCGCGCACGGCATGCCAGCGGCTGTGGCCGGCCTCGATGTCCTGGCGGATCTGCTCGACCAGAATGACCGTGTTGCGCATGATGATGCCCGCCAGCGCGATGGTGCCCAGCATGGCCACGAAGCCGAAGGGCATTCCCGAAACGAGCAGTGCCGCCACGATCCCGACGATACCCAGGGGTGCGGTCAGCATCACCATGGCCACCAGCGAGAAGCTGCGCAGCTGCAGCATCAGCAGCGTGAGCACGAGGCCCACCATCAGCGGCATGCCGGCGTTGATCGACGCCTGGGCATCGTCGCTGCCCTCCACCGGGCCGCCGGGGTCGATGTGGTAGCCGGCCGGCAGCCGGGCACGGAGCGGCTTCATGTGCTTTTCGATCTGAGCCATCACATCCCGCCCCTGCATGCCCGCCAGGACCTCGGCGTTGACGGTGAGGGTCGGGACGCGGCTGCGGCGCCAGATGATCGGCTCATCCATCTCCATCTGCAGCCTGGCCACCTGCGACAGCGGCACGGTGCCGCCGCGGGCAGTGGGCAGCTGCAGCGAGCCGAGGGTGGAGAGCTGCGTGCGTTCGGCCTCGGGGGCACGGATGACCACCGGGATCAGCTGGTCGTCCTCGTGCAGGGTGCCGATGGGGGTGCCGTCGATGATGGCGCCCAGCGCACGGCTGATCTGGCCGCTCGACAGGCCGACGGCCCGTGCCCGGTCCTGGTCGACATCGATCTTCAGCGTGGGCGCCCGCTCACCCCAGTTCATGTGCGCACCGTAGGTGTAGGGGTTGGCGCTGACCAGGTCCAGCAGGTCTGCACCGAGCCGCTTGAGTTCGGCGATGTCCGGCCCCGAGACGCGGAACTGCACCGGAAAGGCCACCGGTGGCCCCAGCGGGTTCGGATAGGCGCGGGTGCGCACCCCCGGAAACTGGCTGTCCAGTGCCGGGCGCAGGCGGCCCAGCAGGCGCTGGCGAGCCTCCAGATCCTTCGTCAGCACGACGAACTGGGCATAGTTGGTGCGGTAGAGCTGCTTGTCCAGCGACAGGAAATAGCGGGGGCTGCCGTTGCCGATGTAGGCCACGAAGGTTTCGGCGTCCGGGTCGGCGGCCAGCCATTTCTCGAGCTTCTCTGCCTCGCGGCGGGTGGCGGCCAGACTGGCCCCTTCCGGCAGCCACAGGTCGACCAGGAACTCGGCCCGGTTGGAATCCGGGAAGAACTGCTTGGTGGTCAGCCCCATGCCGAAGATGCCCGCCACCAGCAGCACCAGCGTGACCAGCAGCGTGAGCCACCGGTGGCGCATGGCGCCCTCGATGGTGGCGCGCAGGCGGCGGTAGAACGGGGTGTCGAAGAGGTCGTGTTCCGGATCTGCAGGCGTTGCCGGCGAGGCAGCGACGTCCATGACGGTGATGCGATCCGGGGCGGCCGGCTGGCCCGTCACATCGGCCACGGTGGCCACCCGGGCGGTATCCGGCCGGCCCTTTGCTCCTGCCTCTGGCTGCAGGCTTCCCGGAATGTCGGCCTGGCCTGCAGCAATGGTCTTCCGGGTGGTCCGTGGATGGGCCTTGAGCAGGTAGCTGCCGATGAAGGGCACGGCACCCACGGCCATCACCCAGGAAATGAGCAGCGCCAGCGTCACCACGGCGAAGATGGTGAAGGTGTATTCGCCGGTGGACGAACGCGCGGTGGCAATGGGCAGGAAGCCCACGGCGGTGATCAGCGTGCCGGTCAGCATCGGGAAGGCGGTGCTGGTGTAGGCATAGGTGGCGGCCGAAAAGGTGTCGAGCCCCTCCTCCAGCTTGCGGGCCATCATCTCGATGGCGATCATCGCATCATCGACCAGCAGGCCCAGCGCGATGATCAGCGCTCCGGTGGAGACCCGGTGCAGGTCGATGCCGAACACCTTCATGCCCAGGAAGGTGGCGGCCAGCACCAGCGGAATGCTCAGCGCCACCACCAGGCCCGCCCGCAGACCGAGGCTCAGCAGGCTGACGGCCAGCACGATGATCACGGCCTCCATCAGCGAGTGGATGAAGATGCCCACGGCCTCGCCGACGATCTTCGGCTGGTCGCTGACCTTGCCGTATTCCACCCCCACCGGCAGGTCGGCCTCGAGCTGCTGCATGCGGGCATCGAGGTTGCGGCCCAGCTGCAGCACGTCGCCGTTGGGCACCATCGAGATGGCGATGCCGATGGCCTCGCGGCCCCCGAAGTGCATCAGTTCGGTGGGGGGATCGGCATATCCACGCCGGACGGTGGCGATGTCGCCCAGCCGGATGATCCGCTTGCCGGCGGTCAGGCGCAGGGCCTGGATGGCCTTCACGTTGTCGAACTGGCCGCTCACCTCCAGCCGCACGCTGCGTTCGTCCGTGTGCACGGTGCCGGCGGGGGTGATCAGGTTCTGGGCGGCCAGTTCGCGGGCGATCATCTGCGGCGTGATGCCCAGCGTGGCCAGTCGTGCCGGGCTGATGTCGATGTGGATCTGCTCGGGCTGCACGCCCACCAGCTCGATCTTGGCCACGTCCGGCACCTTCAGCAGCTCGGCGCGGATGGCCTCGGCGTGCCGGCGCAGCGCCGACATCGGGATGCCGTCGCCGGTCAGCGCATAGATGGTGCCGAAGACATCGCCGAACTCGTCGTTGAAGAACGGGCCGCGGATGTCGGCCGGCAGTCGCCAGCGGATGTCACCCACCTTCTTGCGTACCTGGTACCAGTAGTTCGGTACCTCCTTCGCCGGCGAGCTGTCCTTCAGCTCGAGGACGATCATCGATTCGCCGGCCTTCGAGTAGCTGGTGGTACGCTTGAAATACGGCACTTCCTGCAGGGTCTTTTCGATGCGGTCGGTGACCACTTCGTCCACCTGCCGGGCGGTGGCACCGGGCCACTGGGTACGCACCACCATGGCGCGGAAGGTGAAATCCGGATCCTCCCGCTGGCCCAGCTGGAACAGCGCCAGGGCTCCGCCGATGCCGAACACCAGCAGGAAGAACAGCGTGACCTGCGGGAAACGCAGTGCCAGGGCAGACAGGTTGAAGCGTTCGGCCGGGCGGGGAGCAGGGGCCGGGCGCGTGGGTGCACTGGATGCGTCGGGGTGGCCGGTCACGGTGTCGTCATGGCCGGGACCTCCATCGTCATGGCTGGAGGAGGCGTCATCATGGGCGGGGTCGTGCATTATCACTGCCCTCCCCGGCCGGTGCCCTTCGTTGCACTGGCCGCATCGCCGGTGCCAGCCGGTGTGCCACGCTGCAGACGGATCTTCTGTCCGTCGCGCAGCAGGTTGGCGCCGGCCGTGATCACCTGTTCACCCGCCTGCAACCCCCGGGTGATGACGACGCGGTTGCCGCTGGTGGCGCCCAGCTGCACGGCCCGCTGATGGACCGTCTGGTTCGCCGTGTCGATCACCCAGACCCAGGTGCCGGCATCGCGGCTGTAGAGGGCGGAGAGCGGAACGCTCAGCACCGGTTCGCCGGGATCATCCGGCTGGGCGGTGGCGCTCATGCCCAGCGCCACGTCCCGGGTGTCACCCAGCAGCGCCAGCCGGGCGGCATAGGTGCGCGAGGCGGGGTCGGCCGATGGGCTCAGTTCGCGCAGCAGCGCCTGCCAGTGGCGGCCCGGCAGGCTGGCAAAGCTCACCTCCCACTGTTCCACGGCACGGACCCGGCCCAGCTCGGCCTCCGGAATGGCCACCGCCACTTCCACGTCGCCCTGTCGCGCCACCTGCATCACCGGCTGGCCGGGCGCCACCACCTGCCCCGGTTCCACATGCACTGCGGTGACCACCCCCTCCACCTCACTGGTCAGGTTGCGGTAACCGAAGGCGTTGTCGGCCTGTCGCAGCTGCGCGGTGGCGGCCTTCAGGCGGGAGCGGGCCACATCGACGGCGGCGCGGGCCCGGTCGACATTGGCGCTGCTGACGAAGTTGCGGGCGTGCAGGCGTTCGGTCCGCCCCAGATCGGCCTCGGCCAGCTTCAGCTCGCTGCGGGCCGCCACCTGCTCGGCGCGCCGGGCGTTGACCAGCGGCTGCAGGTCGGCCGGATCGATCCGGGCCAGCACCTCACCGGGATGGATACGGTCGCCCACATCCACGGGACGGGCAATCACCCGGCCACCGGTCTGGAAGGCGTAGGGGGTTTCGGTGCGGGCGCGTACATCGCCCGCCAGGGTCCAGCTGGCCAGCAGCGGGCCGGGAGTGAGGGTTTCCGACAGGACGGGCCGGGGCGGCTCCTCGTGGGGCTGGGGCTTTGGGCTGCAGCCTGCGAGCAGGGCCTGGAGCACCAGCAGAAAGAATGGCAGTGTGCGCAGAAACGGAGGCATGAGGAAGATGCCCGGATGTATGACCGGTTGTAACTGACTGGTTGGTTAGACATTGTGCCATCTTTGTTCATCAACCGTTCATGAATACTTCATGCCCCCTTCATGATGGCGGGGGTGATCTGCCATGGTGCCTGGCGCGTGTACCCTGCCTGGCAAGACGGTCGCAGGCTCCGGGTGTGTTCCCGCAAACCGGCTGGAACAGCGCGCCTGGACGCATGGATACAATCGCGCCATGAATACATCGCCCGCCCCCGACCCTGGGCAGCCAATGCCGCCGTCCGCTGGTCCGTCGCATCCCGCCGGTCCGGTTCCCGGGCCGTCCGCGCACAGTCCCTGGCATGCCGTCGAACACACCGAGAACTTTCCGGTGGGCTCCTGGCTGGTGCCGGCCCGGCTGCGGGGGGCAGTGGTGGCCGTCTATCATTTCGCGCGGCATGCCGACGATCTGGCCGACGAGGGTGATGCCCCGGTGGTGGCGCGCGAGACCGCCTTGCTGGCGCTCGATGCCGCCGTGCAGCAGGCCAGCCGCGGCACGCCCAGCGGCATTGCGGTGGTAGACGGGCTGATGGCACCGGCCGCCCGTCACGGGCTGGACTGGCAGTGCTTTCGCGACCTGATCGATGCATTCCGGCAGGATCTGCGCGTGACGCGCTATGCCCGTGCCGATGACGTGCAGGATTACTGCCGCCGCTCGGCCGATCCGGTCGGACGGCTGATGCTGCAGCTCTACGGCGCCGACACCCCCGACAATCGCCGGCAGGCGGACGCCATCTGCAGCGCCCTGCAGCGCATCAACTTCCTGCAGGACATCGGCATCGATGCCGGCAAGGATCGGGTCTATCTGCCTGAAGAGACGCTGGCGGCCGCTGGCACCAGCGCCGCGCAGCTGCTGGCCGAGGCCCGCGCCGGGTGTCTGGGGGCGGCCAGCCGCCTGGCCGTGCAGCGGGAGTGGCAGCGCGCGCAGGCGCAGCTGCAGTCGGGCGTGGGCCTGACCGCCCGGCTGCCGTGGCGCCTGGCGGCCGAACTGCGTTTCATCATCGCCGGCGGGCAGCGGATTCTGGACCGGATCGCCGGTGCCGGTTACGATGCCGTCGCCCATCGTCCTGCCCTCGGATGGCGTGATGCACCGGCCCTGCTGGCGCTGGCCCTGCGGCCGCGGCGCCGGTGAGCTTTGACCCGGCTGGCCGATTTGCTCCGGCAGGCGCAGGCAGGGACAATGCGGGCTACGGGTTTTTCTTCCACGCGGTTGATCCATGACACCTGACGAATACTGCCAGGACAAGGCGGTACAGAGCGGTTCGAGCTTCTATTACAGCTTCCTGTTCCTGCCCCCCGAACGGCGGCGGGCCATCACCGCGCTCTATGCCTGGTGCCGCGAGCTGGATGACGTGGCCGATTCCCAGGGGGACCGCGGCGTGGCCCGGCGCAAGCTCGACTGGTGGGCGCAGGAGGTGCGTGACCTGTACGCCGGCGCGCCCACCCACCCGGTGACGCGTGCGCTGCAGCCTTTTCTGGCGCCCTTCGGCATCCAGCGCCGCCAGCTGATGGAAGTGATCGATGGCATGCGCATGGATCTGGACGACGTGCGTTATCTGGATTTCGAGAGCCTGAAACTCTACTGTCGCCGCGCGGCCGGTGTGGTCGGCGAAATGTCGGCCGGCATCTTCGGCTACAGTGATGCACAGACGCTGGTCTACGCCGACCGGCTGGGCCTGGCCTTCCAGCTCACCAACATCATCCGCGACGTGGGTGAGGACGCCCGCATGGGCCGTGTCTATCTGCCACAGCAGGATCTGATCCGTCACGGCCTGAGCCGCCAGCAGTTCCTGTCCGGGCGCGCCGGGCTGGAGGAGCAGCCGGCCTTCCGGGCGCTGATGGCCGAACAGGCCGCACGGGCCCGCGATGCCTACCGGGAAGCCTTTGCCGCCCTGCCGGAAGTCGACCGCAACCGCCAGCGCCCGGGGCTGATCATGGCGGCCATCTACGTGGCGCTGCTCGACGAGATCGAACGCAGCGGCTACGCCGTGCTCAACCAGCGCATCGCGCTGACACCGCTGCGCAAGTTCTGGCTGGCCTGCAGAACCCGGGCCACCGGGCGTGCGCCGCGCATCGCCTCATGAACATTCGCCAGAATGTGTCACGTTCCGGGAGCTTGCCATGACTGATCCGGTTCCCCTCTACCATCCACTCAACACACTGAAGCCGGTTGCCGACGGCATCTGGATTGCCGATGGCGGTGTGGTGCACATGAACATGGGTATCCTCCAGGCGCCCTTCTCCACCCGCATGACGGTCATCCGGCTGGACGATGGCGGACTGTGGTGCCATTCGCCCATCGCCCCCGATCCGGGCCTGCTGGCCGAAATCGATGCGCTGGGCGAGGTAAGGCATCTGGTCTCGCCCAACTATATTCATTATGCGCACATCGCGGCGTGGAAGGCCCGCTACCCACAGGCCACCGCCTGGGCCAGTCCGAGCGTGCGAGAACGGGCGGCGAAGAACCACATCGCGGTGCATTTCGATGCCGACCTGTCCGATGAAACGCCCGTGGCCTGGCAGGGCCAGATCGACCAGCTGATCTTCCAGGGCAGCCGTGTCATGCAGGAAGTGGTATTCCTGCACCGTCCCAGTCGCACGCTGGTGCTGGCCGACCTGATCGAGAACTTCGAGACCGGTGACATGCATGGTTTCTGGCGCCTGGCCATGAAAATGGCTGGCAATACCGATCCCGATGGCAAGGCCCCCCTCGACATGCGGGCCACCTTCACCGACCGCGAGGCGGCCCGCGCCAGCCGGCGCGTGCTGCTCGACTGGCAGCCCGAGCGCATCATCATCGCGCATGGCCGCTGGTATCCGGAGAACGGCACGGCCGAGCTGGCGCGTGCCTTTCGCTGGCTGGACTGACGCACCACGGGCTGGACGGCCTGGTGCGCTACGCTCTGATCACCCACGCACATCATGCGACACATGTTTTCCGACCGGCACGCCCGGCATACCCCGCCGACGCGGCCGATGGACCCGGTCATCATCATCGGGGCCGGCTGGGCGGGCCTGTCGGCAGCGCTGCACCTGCGGCAGGCCGGCGTACCGGTCCGCGTGCTGGAGGCCGCGCCCCAGGCTGGCGGGCGGGCCCGCCGGCAGGTGCTGTCCTGGCCCGATACCGACGGCATCGCGCTGGACAACGGCCAGCACCTGCTGCTGGGGGCCTATCGCGACACGCTCGATCTGGTGGCTTGGCTCGATGGCCAGGGCATGGACCGGCTGCCGCTGCGGATCGAGAATGCGGCCGGCCTGCAGCTGCGTCGCCGCCGCCATGTTCTGGCGGCCGGCACCCCCGATTCGCTGAGCCGTCAGCTGGCCGAATCGCTGTCGCTGCTGGCAGCGGTGCTGACGGCCCGCGGGCTGTCCCGGGGTAATCGCCTGCAGCTGGTCTGGACGCTGTTTCGTGCCCGGGCGGCCGGCTGGCGGCCCCCGGTGGGCGTGCGCACGGTGGCCGAGTGGTACCAGTACACGCGCCAGCCGGCGCGGCTCGTGCAACAGCTATGGGATCCGCTGGTGATCAGTGCGATGAACACCCCGCCGGCGCTGGCCTCGGCCACCGTGTTCCTGCGCGTGCTGCGCGACAGTCTCGGCCAGGCCCCCACCGCCAGCGATTTCGTGCTGGCCGGACAGGATCTTGCTGCCCTCTTCGTCGATCCGGCCGTGGACTGGCTGGAGCGCCATGGCTGCCCGGTACGGCTGCGCACCCCGGTGCGCGAGATCCGGGTGGACCTCCAGGCCCGGCCGCATCATGGCTATCTGCTTCGCGCCTTCGATCCCTCGGCGGGCGAGCAGCAGCTGCGTGCCCGTCATCTGGTGCTGGCCACCCCGCCATGGACGGCGGCGCGCCTGCTGGCCGATCTGGCGCCTCCGGCCTCGCTGGCGCCACTGGAAGGCTTTGGCTGGCGGCCGATCACCACCGCCTATGTGGGCTGGCGGGCCGGCAACCATGCGCTGCCCACCCGGCTGCCGCCCGTGTTCTCGCTGGTCGATGCCCAGGGCAAGGCCCAGCCGGCCCACTGGTATTTCGACCGGGGCCGCCGGGCCGGCTGGCATCTGGGCGCCCTGGTGATCAGCGACAGCGGCGAGGCCATGGCCCAGGGGGAGGATGCCCTGCGTGCCGGGCTGCAGAAACAGCTGGCCACGGCGCTGAGCCTGCCGCCGGCCGAGCACATCGTGCTGATCCACGAAAAGCGCGCCACGTTTTCATGCACCGATGACCGCCCGCTGGTCACGCCCGGTTCCCTGCTGCCGCAACTGCCCGGCGTGGCGCTGGCCGGCGACTACAGCTACGGCGGCTACCCGGCCACGCTGGAAGGGGCCGTGCGCAGCGGGCGAATGGCAGCGGAGATCATTCTTTCGGAGGTGTGAAAACGGCACACGCCAGCAGTCATGGCCCGTCGCCGAATCTGCACACTGCCGGCGCTGCCCTGCCTGGCAAGACGAGCAGCTCCGCCTGCGCGGCGCCCTGCGGTTCGCCGGTGCCGATTTTCACCTCGTTGATCGGCCAGCCTCGCCTGTGCGGCGCCCTGTCAGCACACGGCGGGGCCAGCGCGGGGGCCGATGAATCCATAACCTGCTTCAGGACGCGCGCTCAGTCCCAGGCCTGCTCCAGCGCCTCGCCGATCCGTTCCACCGCCACCACCTCCAGCCCGGCCAGCGGCTTGCGTGGCGCGTTGGCCTTCGGGCAGATCACCCGGGAAAAGCCCAGCTTCAGCGCCTCGCGCAGGCGTTCCTGTCCGCGGGGTGACGGCCGGACTTCGCCGGCCAGCCCCAGTTCGCCGAACACGGCCAGGCCGGGCGGTAGCGGCCGGTTCTTCAGCGACGACAGCACGGCCAGCACCACCGCCATGTCGGCCGCCGGCTCGGTGATGCGCACACCGCCCACGGCATTCAGGAACACGTCCTGGTCGTGATAATGAATGCCCGCGTGACGGTTGAGCACCGCCAGCAGCAGCGACAGCCGCATCGGATCCAGCCCCACGCACAGCCGCCGCGGCGCGCCGCCGGCCGACTGGTCCACCAGCGCCTGAATCTCCACCAGCAGGGGCCGGGTGCCCTCCTGCGTGACCAGCACGCAAGAGCCTGGCACCGGATCGGCATGCTGCGACAGAAAGAGTGCCGACGGGTTGGTGACCGCCTTCAGCCCGCGGTCGGTCATGCCGAACACGCCCAGCTCGTTCACGGCCCCGAAGCGGTTCTTGATGGCGCGGATCAGCCGGTAGGTGGAGTGGCTGTCGCCCTCGAAGTACAGCACCGTGTCGACCATGTGCTCCAGGATGCGCGGCCCGGCCAGCGCCCCTTCCTTGGTCACGTGGCCGATCATCACCACCGCCACGCCCTGCTGCTTGGCCAGCCGCGTGAGCTGGGCCGCACAGTCGCGCACCTGCGACACGCTGCCGGGCGCCGAGGTCAGGTCATCGCTCATCATCGTCTGGATCGAGTCGATCACCACCACGGCCGGTCTGACCTGCGCAATGGCCTGGGTGATATGCGCCAGCGAGATTTCGGCCAGCATCGGCAGCGTCCGGCCGTCGATCCCCAGCCGGGCCGCCCGCAGCGCCACCTGGGCCAGCGATTCTTCGCCGCTCACATACAGCACCGGCTGGTCCTGCGACATGCGGGCCAGCGCCTGCAGCAGCAGCGTGGATTTGCCGATGCCCGGATCCCCGCCGATCAGCACCACCGAGCCGGGCACCATGCCACCGCCCAGCACGCGGTCGAACTCGGCCAGCCCAGTGGGCAGCCGCGGTACCGTATCGACCGGCACGTCCGACAGCAGCGCCACCGTCGAGGTCTCGGCCAGCATGCCGGTGGTGGGCCGGCCGCCGCCTGCCGGCTTTTTCGGCACGCGGAATTCTTCCAGCGTGTTCCAGGCATGGCAGGCCGGGCACTGGCCCAGCCACTTGGCGGTGGTGTTGCCGCAGTCGCGACAGACGAACTGGGTTTTGCTCATGAATCCGTTCCGGGGCGAGCCGGGGCCTGTCCGTTCGGATCAGGCCGGGCCGGTGGTAATCGTATGCGGGTGTGATCGTACGGTCTCTGCGCTGACGGTGCGGATCCGCACGCGTGTCATGGACGCTTCAGCCTCTGCACGCTAGCCGGTCTGGCGCCGTACCCGGGCGGTGATGGCGCACATCAGTTCATAGCCGAGCGTGCCGGCCGATTCGGCCACCTCGTCGATGAAGACCTGCTCGCCCCACAGTTCCACCGGGGTGCCCGGCCCGGCGTGCGGCACCGGAGTCAGATCCACCGCCAGCATGTCCATCGACACCCGGCTCAGCGTGCGGCTGCGCACCCCGTCGATGGCCACCGGCGTACCGGTGGGCGCCACGCGGGGGTAGCCATCGGCATAGCCGCAGCCGACGATGCCGATGCGTATCGGGGACTCGGCCACGAAACGGCCGCCGTAGCCGGTCGCCTCACCCGGCGCCAGTGTCTGTACCGCCAGAATCTCGCCCTGCAGGCGCATGGCGGGCTGCAGCCCCAGCTCCGGTGCCCGTCGCCCTGCAAAGGGGCTGGCACCGTAGAGGGCAATACCCGGACGCGCCCAGTGCCGCAGCGACGCCGGCAGCGTGTAGAGCGCGGCCGAATTGGCCGAACAGTGCGCCAGTTCGCTGCCCGCCGGCAGGCGGGCGGAGACGGCCGCCACGGCCTCATCGAACACCGCCAGCGGCGTGTCGGCACCGCCCGGGCTGTCGGCGTTGGCAAAGTGCGTCATGCAGCCGGCGAGCTGCACGTTCGGTGTGGCCAGCAGTGCATCCAGAAAGGCCGGCAGCGCCGCCGGTGTCACGCCCAGCCGGTTCAGCCCCGTGTTGATCTTCAGATACACCTGCACCGGCTGACCGGCCGCTGCAATCCACTGCAGGTGCCGGGGCTGCGAAATGGCCAGCGTCAGCTGCTGCTGTGCGGCCTGTCGCACGTCGCCCGCATCGAAGGGGCCTTCGAGCATCAGCACCGGCCGTGTCCAGCCCCGCTCGCGCAGCAGGCGGGCCCCCTCGAATTCGAGCAGTGCCATGCCATCGGCTGCCGCAAAGCCCTGCAGGGCGTTGAGCAACCCGTGCCCGTAGGCGTCGGCCTTGACCACGGCCCAGAGCCGGGTGTCCTGGCGGGACTGGACCTGGAGGGCGCCGCCCGGAGTGGGCTGGTGGGCTTCGGCGATCAGTGTTCGCATCCGTGCCAGGTTGTGGACCATGGCGCCGGTCAGGGTGGTGGCGGTGAGGTTTCGCGGCATGGCGTGATGATAACGGCACGTCCGGCCGGGGGCCGCAGTGGTGTCCGTCCGGTGCCACGGCCGGGGAACCACGCTGCCGCGAATTGTTACCCGCGTACACGGGACGGCGGCACGCAGCCGGGTGGGTACGGTTATCATCGCGGGCGAGGCATGCCCGTGGCGTGCCGGAAACCCCACATGGGCCGCCGCAGACGTGTCGCACGACCCGTCGCACGGCCCCCAAGACTGGAAGGGATCCGCCTGGATGAAACCCGGCTTCTACACCATCATGGCTGCGCAGTTCCTGTCGTCACTGGCCGACAACGCGCTGCTGATCGCCGCCATTGCCCTGCTCAACGAGGCCCATTCGGCCGACTGGTTGATTCCCTTCCTGAAGCTGGTCTTCGTGGTGTCGTACGTGCTGCTGGCGCCCTTCGTGGGCGCCTTTGCCGACGCCATTCCGAAGGGCCGGGTGATGTTTCTCACCAACGCCATCAAGCTGCTGGGCTGCATCCTGCTGCTGGGCATGCTGCCGCCGCTGGCTGCCTATGCACTGGTGGGGTTCGGCGCGGCGGCCTATTCGCCGGCCAAGTACGGCATTCTTACCGAACTGCTGCCCCCCGAGAAGCTGGTGGCCGCCAATGGCTGGATCGAGGGCACCACGGTGGCCTCCATCATCCTCGGCACGGTGCTGGGCGGCGTGCTGATCTCGCCCCATGTGGCGCCCTGGCTGCTGTCCTTCGACCTGCCCGTGCTGGATACCCACATCGACACGCCGGCCGAGGCCGCGGTGATGGTGATCATCGGCATCTATGGTGCGGCGGCACTGATCAACCTGCGCATTCCCGATACCGGCGCCCGCTATCCGGAACGCGCCAGGCATCCGCTGTCGCTGCTGCAGTCGTTCTGGCGCTGCAACCTCACGCTGTGGCGTGATCCACTGGGCCAGATCGCACTGGCCGTCACCACCCTCTTCTGGGGCGCTGGTGCCTCGCTGCAGTTCCTGGTGCTGAAGTGGGCCGAGCACCAGCTCGACATGCGGCTCGACCAGGCCACCCGCCTGCAGGGCATCGTCGCCCTCGGCGTGGCACTGGGCGCGGTGCTGGCCGCCTCGTGGGTGCCGCTCAAACGCTCGCTGCGGGTGCTGCCGCTGGGGGCGGCCATGGGTGTTGCCGTGGCCGCCATGAGCCTCGTGCACAACGAGATCCTCGCCATGATCGTGCTGCTGGTCATCGGCCTGCTGTCGGGCTTCTTCGTGGTGCCGATGAACGCCCTGCTCCAGCACCGCGGCTACGTGGTGATGAGCGCCGGCCATTCCATCGCCGTGCAGAACTTCAACGAGAACCTCAACATCCTCGTGATGCTGCTGTTCTACGCGCTGATGCTCTGGCTGAACCTGCCCATCAACCTGGTGACCGTGCTGTTCGGCCTCACCGTGTCGGCCATCATGGTGCTGGTGATGATCTGGCACCGCCGCAACCAGCGCATCAACGACACCGAGCACCTGATCGGCGAAGACCCGCACCACGGCAACGTGCCCGGGGCGCACTGATCGGTGTTACGTGCCCGGTATCAGGACGGACGCCGGGGTGAGCCAGCGCGGCCACCGGTCGTGCGCCTGCCGGCCGGTTCGGGAATGGTCACCGGCTCACCGGCCGCTTCGGTGACGGTGGCCAGCGCCAGACAGAGGTCTTCCCATGCCTTCAGCTTGTCCTGCTGGTTGCGCAGCAGATAGGCCGGGTGGTAGGTGACCACCACCGGCACCTGCCGGCCATCTAGCGTGATGTGGTGCAGCTTGTTGCGCAGCCGGCCGATCTGCAGGTCCGACTGCAGCACGCTCTGTGCGGCAAAACGCCCCAACAGCAGGATGCAGTCCGGCTTCACCAGCCGGATCTGCTCGTGCAGGAACGGCTCGCAGGCAGCCACCTCGTCCCGTTCCGGATTGCGGTTGCCCGGCGGCCGGCACTTCAGGACGTTGGAAATGAACACCTCGGCATCCGGATCGATGCCGGCTGCGTCCAGCATCGCATCGAGCAGCCTGCCGGCCTGGCCGACGAATGCCTCCCCGCGCCGGTCCTCCTCCGCCCCGGGGGCCTCGCCGATCAGCAGCCAGCGCGCCTGCTGCGGTGTGCCCCGGCCGAACACCGTATGCGTGCGTGTCTGCGACAGTCGGCAGCGCCGGCAGTCGGCCACGTCCTCGCGCAGCTGGATCCAGCGCTCGGCTTCGGTCAGCGGCTGGGGGACATCGGCGTCCGCCATCCCTGCAGGCGCGGCGGCCGACGCATCGCCGCTCCCGTGGTGAGACGCGACCGATGATGTCCGGGGGGCCTGTCTGCCGGCGGCCGCCGGAGGCTCGTCGTCCCAGACCGGCACCTGTACGAGGGGGCTGCTGTCGTCCTGCCAGGGTTCGGCATCCCAGCTGGCCAGCGCCTGGTCTTCGTCCCAGGCGGGATGGCCTGTATCAGGTTCCCCGACAGCGTTGCCGTGCGCTTCCCTGGATGACGCGCCGGACATGGGGCCGGATACCGGCGTCTGCAGCCGATGGGTGACATCATGGGCTGCGGTCGAAGATCCAGACATGGGATCTGATACTGGCGCGGATGCAGGCACGGCCCGTTCGGGAACTGGCCCGTTCGCAGGCACAGTGCCTTCGTGGCCCTGCCCGGCTGCCTGTACCTGCCGGTGGGAGGCATCTGCGCCCGCCCGCGAGACATCCCCGGTGCCGGCCTGCACATCTGCCGGCACGTCATCCGCCATGCCATCGGGTGCCCCACCAGGCAATCCATCAGGTATCCCGTCAGGTGCCGGCGCGCCCTGAAGCGCCGCGGGATCCACCACCATCCGTTCGCCCGCCCCGGGCAGAGCCCCGGCGCGCGGCTGCCACAGCGGCCCCAGTCCGAGCGCTGCCCAGGCATGGCGCCGCCGGGCGGTCAGCACGGGGTCTGCCGCCGTGTGTTCGGCTGGTGGCGCAGGGATCGCGGCAGGCTGTTCTTCGGTCATCGGCTGTCCTGTTCTGAGTCGCCGGGTACGAGATCGCAGCGCATCACCCAGGCGTCGTCGGTACGGCCATCGGCGTGGCGGTAGTAGGCCCTGCGCTGGCCAACCGTCCGGAAACCCCGGCTGCGGTAGAGCCCCAGAGCCGGCGTATTGGCGCTGGCCACCTCGAGAAACAGGCAGCGTCCCCCCTGCCCGCGAATGTGTGCCAGCAGGATATCCAGTGCTTCGCCCCCCAGCCCCTGCCCCTGATGACTGCGGGCCAGGGCAAAGGTCAGCAGTTCCCACTCATCCAGAACCCCCACCAGTACCGCGTAGCCGACCGGCGCCGTCTGGTCCGCGCCGGTGAAGATCCAGGCCAGATAGCCGGCATCCAGCGCACCGGCAAACTGGCCGCTGCGCCACGGGAAGGGTTGCACGTCCTGTTCGATGGCATCCACCGCCGGCAGGTCGGCCGCCGTCATGGCCCGGACGTGCAGCCGCCCGGCGGCCGTCTGCCCGGCAGGTGACCGGGTCGGTACCTGCGATACGTCCGCTGCTGCCCTCACCCGGCGTGCTCCCCGGGCTGGTGGGACGCACCGCCATGCTCACCAGCCTGGGCTGTCAGGGACGCTTCGGCATGCCGTGGGGTGGTACTGGCTTGATGGACTTTCATGCACAGGGTTTCATGCTGCTTCGATGTGCCCTCGGTCTGTTGTTGCCCGGTACCGGCCGGGTGTGCTTCCGGGTCGCGAACAGGTGGTGATATCGGGGCTGCCTGCCGCACTCCGGCCTGCCGTGCCGCCTCGCGGGCGGCTGCCAGCTGGCGCTGGCCTTCACGGTCGAGGGCCACCTGGTCACGCACGTACAGCGGACGAAGGGTGCTGGCCGGCTGCAGGGCTGGCGCCCCCCGGGCACCGGCCACGGCCAGCACGGCCTGGGCCGAGGGCCGGCGGGCAGCAGCCAGACCGGCGTCCTGTCCGGTCTTCATGGCCCATTCCCGCAGGGCGGCAAAATCCGGCCCGAACCCACTGCCGGCCAGATGCACGGCCTGGATCTTCCCGGCGGCCTCCAGGGCGTCGGCCAGCGCGGCAAAGGCGCCGGCGGCCTGCTCGGCCGTGCCCACGGCGGGCGCCAGTACCTCCTCCGGCCAATGCCCCGGGCGACACAGGAAGGCGGCGTAATAGCATTCGTGCATCCGGGCATCCAGCGCGGCGCACAGCAGCCAGGGGGTGGATGCCTCGTCCAGCGGAAAACGCCACTCCGGCACGGTGGCCGCCAGAGCAGGCAAGGCCCCGATGGCGCCGACCGGTCGCTGCCGGGGTAGCGCCAGCCCCTGCACGAGGCCCACGGCGATGCGCAGCGAGGTGAAGGCGCCGGGGCCGGTGTTGACCAGAAAGCGCTGGACGGCCGACAGCGGCTGGCCTGCCTGCGCCAGCGCCTGCCTGACCAGCGTCAGGGCATCGCGCGAGGCCTGCGCACCACCCTGCACGCCCAGCCGTTCGCGGGCGCCCAGCGCGATTTCCGGGATGGCCGCTCCGGACAGGTCTTCACCTGCCAGCGCTACCGTGCAATCGTCCCATTCAATGGACAGGGCCAGACTCAGAGAATTCATCCCGCGATTCTACCGGCTGGCGCAGCCTGCGCGGTGTCCGGGCCTGCCCCGGCTGCCCTGTTCGTATCCCGGACAACCGGGGGTTTCCGACTGTGGCCACCAAACGGGCCGCGGGTTCCGGATGCTTACATTTTCGGGCAGAATAGCCCTATCTGGCGCGATTTCGTGCCGATCTGCCATTCGGTGGCGATGGTAGCTGTTACGCCTCGAGGAGGCCCCGGCGACAGGCATTCCGACGGTTGGGGCAAACAACGCAACATGTCGCCATGCGCGACAAGGCGTCGCGTCTTTGTGCTTTTTGAAACAGATACAGGGACTTCCCCGCGTTCCCCCCACAGGGAATCCCCCTGTCACCCGACCGGAATGTGGTGGTGTCACGAACATCTGCACCTGTTTCAGGTTATCGTTGAGCCTCACGGGTTTAACGGGATCTGACGGTGTTTTAGAATCGACAAAATCAGAGTTTTTACAGACTTTGTAACTACGGGTAAAAGATTGCCGAAGAGACAAGGATCTTCACAACCAGATGCCTCTAAACTGGTCAGCGGGTAAAGGAAACCCGATATCATCGAAAAATGAACACCAGCGTCAGGAAACTTGTTGTCGTTGATGACGACGCCAAACTGCGGGATCTGCTCAACCGTTATCTGACGGAGCAGCAGTTCGAGGTCACCCTTGCTGCCGACTCGGCCTCGCTGAACCGGCTGATGCAGCGCGAAAGCTTTGACCTGATCATCCTCGACCAGATGCTTCCCGGCGAGGACGGACTCTCGATCATCCGCCGGCTGCGCGCCGCCAACGACCGGACCCCCATCATCATGCTCACCGCCAAGGGTGACGATGTCGACCGCATCATCGGTCTCGAGATGGGGGCGGACGACTACATGCAGAAGCCCTTCAACCCCAGGGAACTGGTGGCCAGGGTGCATGCGGTGCTTCGGCGCCAGATCACCAACGACAGCCCGGGCGGGGCCATGCACGACATCGGCGCCGTCTCCTTCGGCCCGTTCGTCTTCGATCTCGGCACCCGCACCCTCTCGCAGGATGGCAAGCGCCTCAACCTCACCACCGGCGAGTTCTCGGTGCTCAAGGTGCTGGTGCGGCATCCGCGCATCCCGCTGTCGCGCGAAAAGCTCATGCTGCTGGCCCGTGGCCGCGAGTATGGCGCCTTCGACCGCAGCCTGGATGTCCAGATCTCCCGCCTGCGCAAGCTCATCGAGCCCGACCCCCAGAACCCGCGCTTCATCCAGACGGTCTGGGGTGTGGGTTACGTGTTCGTGCCCGCCTGAGCCCGTTTGGCTCTCGCCTGCGGGGGCCATGCCGGCAGCGCCTGTCTTCGGGGTCTGCATCGCACGCCTGAAGCGGCCCCTTTCCCTTCACCGTCTGCAAGGATCGTCGCTTGAGACTCAGCCTGTTCTGGCGCACCTTTGCGCTGATCAGCCTGCTGCTGGCCATCAGCCTGGGCGCGTGGTACCAACTGTACCGTGCCTTCGAGCAGCCTCCCCAGGCCAGCCGCTTCGCCTGGGAGATGGCCTCGGCCATCAATCTGGCCCGCACGGCCCTTTCGCATGTCGAACCCGGCCCGCAGCGCGAGGCCCTGCTGAAGGATTTCGCCAGCAACAGGGGCCTGCGTGTCTACCCCCTCAAGGACAATGACCGCATCGAGCGCTGGCCCGACCGCAAGATGGGCGCCGAGGTCGAGGGCCAGCTGGCCCGCCGTCTCGGGCATCCGGCCATGCTGGCCAGCCGTGTCAATGGCGTCTTCGCCCTCTGGGTCAGCTTCGACATCGGCAGTGAACGCTACTGGCTGATTGCCGAGCCCGAACGCCTCGAAGCACCCACCGGCAGCAGCTGGACCGAAATGGCCGCCTCGGCCATCGGCATCCTGCTGGCCACCATTGGCGGGCTGCTCATCAGCCGGCTGGTCAACCGGCCGCTGGCCAATCTCGCCCGTTCCATCGACCGCCTGTCACGCGGCGAGCCGCCTCCGCGCCTGCCCGAAACCGGTCCCCCCGAAATTGCCATGCTCAACCGCCGTTTCAACGAGCTGGCCGGCGAGCTGCAGGCCATGGATGCCGACCGGGCCATCGTGCTGGCCGGGGTGTCGCACGACGTGCGCACCCCGCTCACCCGGCTGCGCCTGGAGGTGGAAATGAGCGCCCTGCCCGAGGCCGCCCAAGCCTCGATGATCGAGGAGATCGAGCGCATCGATTCCATCGTCCACCAGTTCGTCGAATTTGCCAGCCCGCTGGAGCGCACCGTCGAGGTGGTCGACATCAACGACGTGTTCTCGCAGTTCCTGCGTCTGTACAGCCGCGAACGCGCAGCCGGCCTGCTGTCGGTGTTCAAGCGTGTCGAACACGGCCTGAGTTGGCAGGGCAACCCGGTGCTGCTCGAGCGCATCCTCAGCAACGTCTTCGAAAATGCCATCAAGTACGCAGCCACCCCGGGCGAGCGCAACGTGCGCATCGACATCATTGGCCGGCGCCACGAAAAGGGCGTCGAACTGATCTTTCGCGACCATGGCCCGGGCGTGCCGGAGGCCTCGCTCAACCGCCTGGCCCGCCCCTTCGCCCGTCTCGATACCGAGCGCAGCGCAATCGGCGGCTCGGGTCTGGGGCTGGCCATCGTGGCGCGGCTGGCGCGCCGTACCCGTGGCGGCATGATCATCGAAAATGCCTCCGGCGGCGGCCTCAAGATCCGCGTCGTGCTGCGCGACCTCGATTCCGCCAAGGTCGCAGCCCGTGAAACCTTCGTCGATACGCTGGATCCGGTCAGCGCACCAGCAGAGCTGATGCAAGCGCAGCAATCGACTCGCAACGGCCGACGGTCCCGACCTTCTCGTTCGTCTTCGCTTTCAGGTTGATCTGCGCGGGGTCACACCCGATGGCGCCAGAGAGCGCCGTGATCATCCCCGGCAGCCAGGGTTTCATTTTCGGCTGCTGGGCAATGATCGTCGCGTCGATGTTGCCCAGCTGCCAGCCCCGGGCGCGCACCGCAGCCATCGCCTCCTTCAGCAGCACCAGGCTGTCGGCCCCCCTGAAGGCCGGATCGGTATCCGGAAAGTGATGGCCAATATCACCCAGACCGGCGGCCCCCAGCAGCGCGTCGGTGATGGCATGGGCCAGCACGTCGGCATCCGAATGCCCGGCCAGGCCCAGCGGATGTTCCACATGCACACCGCCGATGATCAGCGGTCGCCCTTCCACCAGCACATGCAGGTCGTAACCCTGCCCGATCCGGAAGGGTATGGTCGTCACTGCTGCGGCAACCCCGGGTTGTGCGTCGCTGCCGGCATGGGCGCCCGAGGCAGCGTGGGTGCTTCCATGGGGGGCCGGGCTGCTGGCAGCGGCACGGGTGGCCGGTGTCGGGATGGGCGATGCGGGATGGGATGAACTCATGGGTCTGTTGTCAAAAGGGAAAAATCTAGTCCTCGACGGCCGGCTCCATCCGCATCAGGATCCGCAGCATGATCAGGTCTTCGGCCGTGGTGATCTTCAGGTTCAGCTTCGAGCCCATCACCATGCGTGGCCGGCCACCCTCGGCCTCGATGGCGCCGGCCTCGTCCGTGACGTTGGGGTGCGCCTCCAGCGCCTTGCGCAGCGGCCCGAAGCGGAAGGTCTGGGGGGTCTGGGCCAGCCACAGCCGGCTGCGGTCCACCGTGCCCCCGGAACGGAATTCGTTGGTGGCCGCCAGCGAGGCACGGCTGTCGATGCGCTTGACCGTATCGGTCACCGGCATGCACAGCAGCGCGCCGCAGGGTTCGTTCTCGAGGTGAGCGGCCAGCCGGCGCAGCGTGCCGGAATCGATGCCCGGCCGGGCGGCATCGTGTACATGAACCCAGTCGTGCGGGTGCGTCAGGCCACGCTGGGCCATGGCCATCAGGCCGTTGAGCACCGTGTCGCGACGGGTGGGGCCACCGCGACGGATCAGCAGCACCTTCGGATGGCGCAGCCCCGGCAGGCGCAGCACCAGCGGATCATCGGCCTGCACCACCACGGCCACCCGGCTGATCCAGGGTTCGGCCAGAAAGGCAGCCACCGTCACCTCCAGCACCGTCTGGCCGTTGCCCAGTTCCAGGTACTGCTTGGGCACCCGGGCACCGAAGCGGCTGCCACTGCCGGCCGCCGGAATCAGCACGAAGTGCCGCGGGTGCACCTGCTCCGCGCCGGTATCGGCCTGCCTCTGCATGCTGTCCCTGTTCATCGTGCTGACCATTCAAGCTTCCATTCCATGTCGTCGCGTATCCGGCCGCCCTGGAGCATGCCGTGGACTCATTCGTCCCTGCGAAGCCCCTCCGGGCGTGCAGCCGGTAGAATGACAGGCTGTCCGGACGGCTGAGTCCACGCCGCTGCGGCGGTGGGAACCGCCGGTCTTCTTCCTGCCACGACAGGTCATATCTTGCACGCTTCCATCCATCGACTTCCTGCCGGCTTCGGCTCATCGGATGCCTGGCTGCTGGCGCAGCATTTTCGCACGGGTGCCGATGCTGCTTCCGCCGCACAGGCACCCTCGCCGGGCCGAACTCACGTCATTGTATGCGCGCAGCCCGCCGACTGCAGCCGCCTCGCGGCAGAAATCGCCTGGTTTGCGCCCGAACTGGCCATCACGCGCCTGCCCGACTGGGAAACCCTGCCCTACGACAGCCTCTCGCCCCATCAGGATCTGGTGTCCGAGCGGCTGGCGGCGCTGCATCGCCTGCAGCAGGGCAAGCTGGATGTGCTGCTGGTGGCGGCCAGCACGGCCGCCCATCGTCTGGCGCCCCCGTCGTGGCTGGCCTCGCGCACCTTCCAGTTCGCCCAGGGCATGAAGATTGATGAAGCGGCCCTGAAATCGCAGCTCACCCTGGCCGGCTACGAACATGTCGAGCAGGTATTGCGTCCCGGCGAATACACGGTGCGGGGCGGACTCATCGACCTGTTTCCCATGGGCTCGCCCTTGCCCTACCGGCTGGACCTCTTCGATGACGAACTCGAGAGCCTGCGCACCTTCGACCCCGACACCCAGCGCAGCCTCTATCCGGTCAAGGAAGTCAACCTGCTGCCTGGCCGTGAGTTTCCGCTGGACGAGCCCGCACGCACCGCCTTCCGGGGACGCTGGCGCGAGCGCTTCGATGGTGACCCGTCGCGCGTCACGCTCTACCGCGACATCGGCAATGGTGTGGCGCCGGCCGGCATCGAATACTACCTGCCGCTCTTTTTCGAACAGACGGCCACGCTGTTCGACTATCTGCCCGACGATGCCGAACTGGTCCTGCATGGCGACATCCAGGGCCAGCTGCAGGCGTTCCGGCAGGACGCCCGCCAGCGCTTCGATTTCATCGGTCACGACGCCGAACGCCCGGCACTCACGCCGGATGAGCTGTTTCTCACGCCCGAACAGTTCTTCGTGCGCAGCCAGGCCTTTGCACGCGTGTCCGTCCCGACCGTATCGCCCGATGCCCGGGATCTGGCGGCAGGCGGCCAGACAGACAGCAACCCTACATCCCCCATGCCACCTGCACCGGGCCGCGCCCGTGCCTTCAACGCCTTCGCCGTGCCGAACGTGGCCGTCAACCGCCGCCAGGACGATCCGGTCGGCGCCCTGCGCAACGTGCTCGATGCGCCCCCCCTCATCACCGGTGCCCCCGAAAAACGCCTGATCATCGCCGAATCGCTGGGCCGGCGTGAAACCCTGCAGGAACTCTTTGCCGAATCGGGCCTGAAAGTGGCCACGGCCGAAGACTGGGCCACGGCCATGGCCACCGATGCCGCCGTGGTGCTGACCATCGGCCCGCTGCAGCGCGGCTTCCGCCTGGCCGATGGCCAGCTGCTGGTCATCACCGAAAGCGAGCTGTTTCCCTCCTTCGTCCGGCAGAACAAGCGCAGCAAGGGCCAGACCACCCAGGTCGACACCCTCATCCGTGATCTCTCCGAACTGAAACCGGGCGACCCGGTCGTGCATGCACAGCACGGCATTGGCCGCTACATGGGGCTGGTCAACATCGACCTGGGCGACGGCCCCGCCGAATTCCTGCACCTCACCTATGCCGGCGATGCCACGCTGTACGTGCCGGTGGCCATGCTGCACCTCATCGGCCGCTATTCCGGTGCCGCCCCCGAAAATGCCCCCCTGCACACGCTCGGCTCCGGCCAGTGGGACAAGGCCCGTCGCAAGGCCGCCGAAAAGGCACGCGACACGGCGGTGGAACTGCTTGATCTCTACGCCCGCCGCGCCGCCCGCCCCGGCCATGCCTTCCAGTTCGAGCCGGCCGGCTATGCCGCCTTTGCCGAGGGCTTCGGCTTCGAGGAAACCCCCGACCAGCAGGCCGCCATCCATGCCGTCGTGCAGGACCTGATCGCCCCCAAACCCATGGACCGGCTGGTCTGCGGCGACGTGGGCTTCGGCAAGACGGAAGTGGCGCTGCGTGCGGCCTACGTGGCTGCCAGTACCGGCCGCCAGGTGGCGGTGCTCACGCCCACCACGCTGCTGGCCGAGCAGCATTTCCAGACCTTCAGCGACCGCTTCTCCAGCTTTCCGCTGAACGTGGCCGAACTGTCACGCTTCGGCACTGCCAGATCCACACGGACCACGCTGGAGGGGCTGGCAGGCGGCAAGGTCGATATCGTCATCGGCACCCACAAACTGCTGTCGAAGGACGTGAAATTCCGCGACCTCGGGCTGGTGATCATCGACGAGGAACACCGTTTCGGTGTGCGCCAGAAGGAAGCGCTGAAGAACCTGCGCGCCGAAATCGATGTGCTCACGCTCACCGCCACGCCCATTCCGCGCACGCTGGCCATGAGCCTCGAAGGCATCCGCGATTTTTCCGTCATTGCCACGGCGCCGCAGAAACGCCTGGCCATCCGCACCTTCGTGCGCAAGGAAACCGGTGGCACCATCCGCGAGGCCATGCTGCGCGAACTCAAGCGCGGCGGCCAGGTGTATTTTCTGCACAATGAAGTGGGCACCATCGAGAACCGCCGCCAGATGCTGGCCGAACTGGTGCCCGAGGCGCGCATCGAAGTGGCGCATGGCCAGATGCCCGAGCGCGAGCTGGAGCGCGTCATGCGCGATTTCCACCAGCAGCGCTTCAACGTACTGCTGTGCACCACCATCATCGAAACCGGCATCGACGTGCCCACCGCCAACACCATCATCATGCACCGGGCCGACAAATTCGGTCTGGCACAGCTGCACCAGCTGCGTGGACGCGTGGGCCGCTCGCATCATCAGGCCTACGCCTACCTGCTGATTCCCGATGAAGAAGCCATCACCAAGGACGCCACCAAGCGCCTGGAAGCCATCCAGATGATGGAAGACCTGGGTGCCGGCTTCTACCTGTCGATGCACGATCTGGAAATCCGCGGGGCCGGTGAGGTGCTGGGCGATTCACAATCCGGCGAAATGCAGGAAGTGGGCTTTTCGCTCTATACCGACATGCTGCAGCAGGCGGTGGAAGCGCTCAAATCCGGCCGCGAATCGGACCTGGCTGCCACCCTGGCACGCGTGCCCGAAATCAAGCTGCATGCGCCGGCGCTCCTGCCCGAAGATTATTGTCCGGACGTACACGAGCGGCTGATTCTCTACAAGCGCCTGGCCAATGCGCGCGACAGTGTGGAACTGACCCAGCTGCGCGAGGAACTGGCCGACCGTTTCGGCAAGCTGCCCGAGGCTGCAAAGACCCTGATCGAAAGCCACCGCCTGCGGCTGATGGCCACCGATATCGGCCTGGCCAAAGTGGATGCCGATACCGATGCCATCCTGTTGCAGTTCGATCCCGAACCAAAAACCTCGCCTGCACAGATCCTCGCCTTTGCCCAGGGGCGGCGCGACACCACCTTTGCCGGCCAGGACCGGCTGCGCATCAAGGTGACCAGCAAGGACATCGGTGAGTGTCTGCAGACCGTGCGCAGCATTCTGCAGGCGCTGCTGCCCAAGGCGGATGCCAAAGCGGACGCCCATGCCGGCGGCAGGGGCTCAGGCACAGGTGCAGGCGTGGGTTCGGGAACAGGTTCACGCGCGGGTGAAGGTGCGGGCGGCGCATCCGGCAAAAAGGGCAGCAAAAAGGCAACCGCCGGGAGCGCGTCCGCATCCGGCGACGCAGACGCGGCAGCCCGTGCTGCGGCCGAGGAAGCCGCCCGCGACGTGGCGGCCATTGCCGCGCACACCCCCACGCCACCCGCCAGAGCCCGCGGCCGGAGCCGCTACGGTTCTGCCCAGGCGCCCGCGACGGTGCCCTCCAGCAGCAGCCGCAAGACGAAGGCGTACCGCTTCTGAACACATACCAGCCCATCCATCATCCCTCTATGTCCGACAACCTGATCATCGTCCGGAAAGCCAGCGGACTGGACCCCGACACCCTTCACACCCTGAGCACGGCACTGGGCACAGCACCCGAGCGCATGGGCGGCGAACGCCCCACCCTGCTGCGCTGGCAGGCAGCCCCCCAGTCGTCCGCCACCTTCGACGCCTGGGCGGAAGAATACGGCGTCGATGCTGCCAACGTGCCAGCCGGTCTCTCGCTGGCCGATTTCCGCCTGCTGGCCATCGACATGGATTCGACGCTGGTGACGATGGAAACGCTGGACGAGATCGCCGACATGGCGGGGCTCAAGGCCGAGGTAGCGGCCATCACGGAGGCCGCCATGCGCGGCGAGATCCGCGACTTTTCCGAGAGCCTGACCCGCCGCATGGCGCTGCTGCAGGGCGTGGGTGAAGACCTGATCGAACGCGTCTACCGCGAGCGCCTGCACCTGTCACCGGGGGCGGAGGTGCTGCTGACTGCCGCCAGGGCCGCTGGCCTGAAGACGCTGCTGGTATCGGGCGGCTTTACGCACTTCACCGACCGGCTCAAGGAGCAACTGGGCTTCGATTACGCCTTTGCCAACCAGTTCGATATCGTCGATGGACGCCTCACCGGCCGGGTGCTGGGGCCGATCGTCGATGGTGCCTTCAAGGCGCAGGCCGTGTGCCAGTGCTGCGCCGAGATCGGCTGTACTCCCTCGCAGGCCATCGCCATCGGGGACGGTGCCAACGATCTGGGCATGATGGGCGTGGCCGGACTGTCGGTGGGCTATCACGCCAAGCCGGTCGTGCGGGCGCAGGCCACCTGGTCGGTGCGTGTGGGGGGGCTGGACACCGTGGTGGACTGGCTGGGCTGATTCTGCCGACGACACCACTGATCTGCCATGCCGGGAAGTCACGGGGATATACGAAGATGAGTGAAGAAGACAGCCATGTCCTTCAGGAAATGCATGAACCAGGCTGGCTTTCACACGATCGGCCTGCCCGGCACATGCCACCTTGATGCGTTTTTGGCGTGGTGTGACCGGAGCATGCACGCGATGAATTCTGGGCCCATGGGATCTCCTGCCCCTTTTTTCCGCACGGCGTATGATGACCCCTGACCTGCCCCGGCAGCAGCCCGGGTGCGGTGTCATCCAGTCAACACAACACGAGGAAGACAGCCATGAGCGACAAGGTAGCGGTCATCACGGGTTCGGGCGACGGTCTGGGCAAGGGCATTGCCCGGCGGCTGGCCAGCGATGGTTTCAACATCGTGCTTTCGGACATCAATCCCGAGACGCTCAAAGCCACCGAGGCAGAATTCAGGGCGGACGGTGTTCCGGTCACGGCCTTCCAGGGCAACGTGGCCAAACGGGATGACCAGTTCGCCCTGGTCAAGCATGCCGTCGATACCTTCGGCCGCGTGGATGTCTTCGTCAACAACGCGGGCATCGAGGATGTGATGCCGCTGGAACGCGTCACCGACAGCGAGTTCGACCGCGTGTTCGACATCAACGTCAAGGGCGTGCTGTTCGGCATCCAGGCTGCCGCCGAACAGATGAAAAAACAGCAGCAGGACGGCCGCGTGTACAAGATCATCAACGCCGCCAGCATCGCCGCCCACGAGTCCTACGACCTGCTGGGCGTCTACTGCGCCAGCAAGCACGCCGTGCGCGCCCTCACGGTGGCGGCCGCCAAGGAACTGGCCCGCTTCAACATCACCGTCAACGCCTACTGCCCCGGCGTGGCCGGCACGCGCATGTGGGATCGCATCGACGAGGAAATGGCCAAAATCCACGGCTGGGCGCCGGGCGAAGCCTTCAGGCGCTTCACCGCCGGCATTCTGCGGGGCCGTCCACAGGAACCGGCCGACGTGGCCGCCCTGGTGCACTTCCTCGCCTCGGAAGATTCCGACTACATCACCGGCCAGTCCATCCTGACCGACGGGGGCATGGTGTTCCGTTGATCCATCCCCGGCCAGGCGTTTGATGCGGACAGGGGGTCTCTCCCAGGGCCATGTCCAAACTGTGCGGGGGTGGCTTCGGGCCGATCCCCGCCTGACGAGGGACAAGGCAGCGTTCCGCAGGGCCGTTCGTGGAAAGAGGGAGATTTCTTTGCTGAGTTTCTCCGCAGAACGGGCAGCTTTTGCTGAAGCGTAGTCAGTTTTTCGTGTCGCCGTTCAGGATGCCAGACCTCGTGTCGAAAGCCGATGTACGCTGCCCATCCGGCGCCGGGGCGTCAGACTGACCCTGACCGCCAAAGCCCTGCCCTCCCGGCATGTCATCCAGCGCCGCCCGGGTCTGCTGCTGCATCTGCGCCTGCATGCCGAGGAACAGGTTCTTGCTCTGCTCGATGTAGTCACTCATCATCCGCTGCATCACCGGCGCATGGTCCTGCATGAACTGCGCCCAGCGCATGGCATCGGGCAGACTCCCGCCGGTGTCGCCACCGTGCTGCGCCTCGGCGTGGGCCTGCACCTCGATGAAGGCCTGCAGCGTCTTTTCCAGACAGGTACTCATCAGCCCCTGCATGGGGTGTCCGTGGAAGCGGATCATCTGCGCCAGCATCTCCTGCGGGAAGAGCGGCGACGGGCCGGCCTCGCCCTCGACGATGATCTGCAGCAGAATGCTGCGCGTCAGATCTTCCTGGCTGCGCGCATCCACGACCTGAAAATGCGCGCCATCCAGAACCAGCTGCCGGATGTCGGCCAGCGTGATGTAGACGCTGGTCTGCGTATCGTACAGCCGGCGGTTCGGGTACTTCTTGATCAGCCTGGGGGTGGGTGCCATGAGGGTGTCCACGATCAGGGGAAAGGCCGCGGACGGCGCTTTCAGAGGAGGAGAAAATGTCTTGTATTTCATCTGATGATAACCGCATGGCCGCCCTTCTGCGCATTGCCCCCTGATTCGTGGTTGATCCTGGTCAGCAGACCGGTGGCGCTGTTGTGCGTTTCCCGCCTGCGGCACAATCGCGGCATGCTGATCGTCATCATTGCCTGGCTCTACGTAGTGGTGCTGATGTCCGCGGCCGAAACCTCGGCCATCGCGGGCATCATGACCTTCTTTCTGTACGGCGTCCTGCCGCTGGCCATCCTCACCTACCTGCTCAACACGCCGGCCCGTCGGGCCAAGCGCCGGCGCGCCGAGGCGCTGGCCGAGCCCTCCGGCATGGCCGGGGCCACGGTGCCTGTCGTGGCAGCAGCGGGCGAGGACATCACGGATGAGCGTGCAATGAACGACGCCGCTGCGGACAGCGCAGCCGGCGACGAACCCGAGTCTGTGTCTCCCGTGCACCCGGTTCGTCCCCATGAGTCTGGACCGCACAATGGCTGAGACCTGTATCCTGCAGTAACGGAACCGGCGTCTCTGATGTCCCGCGACCACGGTATTGCACCGGTATTGCCGGGGAAATCTGGCCATGGGGGCTATACTGCCCGCTTGTAAAGCATGACGACTGGAGGGCCGCATGTCCCTGCTTGACAATGCCATCTGGTGGCATGTGTATCCGCTGGGCGCCCTGGGCGCCCCCATTCATGACCGCTCCGGCGACGATACCGGCCATCGCCTGCCCCGGCTGGAAGCCTGGCTGGATTACGTGGTGGAACTGGGCTGCTCCGGGCTGCTGCTCGGGCCGATCTTCGAATCGGTGGCGCACGGCTACGACACGCTGGACCACTTCCGCATCGATGCCCGCCTGGGCGACGATGCCGACTTCGACCACTTCATGGCCGCCTGCCGCGAGCGCGGCCTGAGCGTGATGCTCGATGGCGTGTTCAACCACGTGGCAGCCAGCCACCCGCGCGTCGAGGAACTGGCCGAGCGCGACGAACACGGCAACGTACAGTGCTGGGAAGGCCACTGCCAGCTCACCAACCTCGACCACAGCAAGCCCGAGGTGGCCCAGCTGGTGGTGGACGTGATGCTGCACTGGCTGCGCCGCGGCATTGCCGGCTGGCGGCTGGACGTGGCCTACGACGTGCCCCGCAGCTTCTGGCGCAAGGTCACCCGCCGCGTGCGGGAAGAATTTCCTGATGCCCTCTTCCTCGGCGAGGTCATCCATGGCGACTACGCGCGCTTCGTCTACACCAGCAAGCTCGACACCGTCACCGAATACGAACTCTGGAAAGCCACCTGGAGTTCGATCAAGGAGCGCAACTTCTGGGAACTGGACTGGACCCTGGGCCGGCACGCGAAGATGTGCGAAACCTTCGTGCCGCAGACCTTCATCGGCAACCACGACGTGACCCGCGTCGCCTCGCAGGTGGGTGGTGCTGGCGCCATCGTGGCCGCCGCCATCCTGTTCACCGTGCCCGGCATGCCCTCCATCTATTATGGCGATGAGCAGGGCTTTCGTGGCCTGAAGGGCGAAGGCGAACGCCACGACGACGACCTGCGCCCGGAACTGCCCGAATCACCCGATGGCCTGCTGCCCTACGGCTGGTGGATGTTCAACCTCTACCGTGCGCTGATCGCCCTGCGCCGCCGCAACCCCTGGCTGGCCCGTGGAAAACTGGAAGTGCTGGCCAAGAGCAACACGGCCATCTACTACAAGATCAGCGACGATACCGGCAATTACCTGCACGTTCACCTCGAAACAGAGCCCCGCATGCTGGTGATCATCAGCCAGCATGATGGCGAAGTGTTCCGATGGGAGGGGGAAAGCGATCCGCCGTAAGCCAGATGAGTCCCGCCATGCGGCCGCAGGGTGTGCTGCGCCGGTAGCTCCAGAAGTGTTCCGGCTCCGAGTACGTGCAGTGCCCGGCCGTGTGGATGGTGGTGGATACCCAGCGCCCGCAGGCGCAGCCGGGCCAGAAGGGGCAGATTGGCCAGCCATTTGCCGGGCGCCCGGCCGGGCTGGAAGGCCGAGACAGCCGAGGCGGGCTGGTCCATCTCCTGATGAGGGGGCGTGATATTTGGCGTAGTGATCACGGATTGCCGGACCATGTCGAAGGGGGCTCTTTCACTGGTCTGTCTGTCGGGCAGATGACTGGAACCGGACATCGTGGTACTGGCAGGACGAATGGTGGCTGGAGCAGCAGAATCCCCCTGGATGTTCGCCAGAAATGCGTCTCGTACTTCGTTACCCACTTCAAAGGCTGCCGGCCCGATGCACGCCCCCAGCCAGGCCACGAGGTCGGCATCGGGCACCTTCTTGCGCATCGCCTGCACGGTGGCCTCCAGCACACCACCGGCCAGCCCGCGCCAGCCAGCATGCGCTGCGCCAATCACCCTGCCCTGCGTATCGGCCAGCAGCACCGGCAGGCAGTCAGCCACCTGTACGGCCAGCGCGATACCGGCGCGGGTCGTGATCTGGGCATCTGCCTCGGGGTCGGGCTGGTGGAGATTCGCGCCAGAGACGACGCCATGTGCTTGACCGATTTCGCCTGCTGAGGTGCCATGAACGACACCATGCGCTTTATCGGTTTCGTCCGCTGGGGTGCCATGAACGACGCCATGCACTTTATCGGTTTCACCCGCCGAGATGCCATCAAACGGCACCTCGTCAGACGTGTTTCCCGGAGGATTTCCTGGCCTCGCGGCTGTGGGCATGCGGACTCTGGCCTCTGCGCCGTCCAGATCCAGCACCCGGATGCCGTGAACCTGCGTCAGCCACGACACCGGATGCCCGATGGCTGCGGCCACGCACCGGCGGTTCTCGCGCACGGCCGACAGGTCATCGCCGGTACGCAGGCCGAGATTCAGCCCCCCGGGTGCAAAGCCGGTGCGCTTCGCTGCGTCTTCGGATGAGCACCCGGGTTCGTGCACGCCCCACGGCCCCTGACTCACCCCACCACCGCGCAGCGTAAAAGCCCAGCCAACGGCGGGATGGGGGCTGGGCGGCATCGGCAGAAAGGCTGGTTCGAGCATCGGTATCCGGCCGTCGGTCAGGGTCAGTCAGGACATGGAGGCATCGGGACAGGGAGCGTGCTACATGCCCGGTGGCGTCATCTGGCCGCCAGCCCCCTGGGCGCCGCCGGAATCATCGCTGCTGCCCGTATCGCGGTTCTGGCGCAGGAACTCGGGCAGGTCCGGAATCAGCGGGGCCTGGGCCGGTGCCATGTTGGCATCGGCTGGGCGTTTGGCGTTCGGGTCCGGATCCTTCGGTTTGGGGAAGTTGGCCAGATAGCGGCTGTCCGGCCACGTGCGGGCCAGCACGCGCACCGTGTCGTCGCGCAGGTCCGGCAGGTTCAGGTTCTGGTAGGACGTGGCCAGGATGCTCAGCGCCTCTTCCGTGGCCGGCGTGCCCTGATAGGACGACAGCACCCCCTGCGCCCGGTTGGCCGATGCCACATAGGCGCCGCGGCTCAGGTAGTAGCGCGCCACGTGCACCTCGCCCGAGGCCATGCTGTTGACCAGCGAGCGCATGCGGGCAATCGAATCTTCACGATAGCGGCTGTTGGGGAAGCGGTTGACCACCTGCTGGAAGGCATCGTAGGCCTCGCGGCTGGCGGCCAGATCGCGCTCCGAGGCGTCCTGCCCGGCCCAGCGGGCGATCATGCCGGTACCGTTGCTGAAATTGATCAGCCCCTTCAGGTAGTAGGCGTAATCGAGCCGCTCATGTGCCGGATGCAGGCGGATGAAGCGGTCGATGGACGACAGCGCCTCGGCCCGGTCGCCCTGCTTGTAGTGCGCCCAGGCGATGTCGAGCTGGGCCTGCTGGGCGTAGCTGCCGAACGGGTAGCGCGACTCCAGCCGCTCCATGCCCTTGATGGCACTGGACCAGTTGCCGGCGTCGAGGTCTTCCTTGGCGTCGGCATAGAGCTGCTCGGCGCTCCAGTTGGCCGTAGGATCCTTCTCGGTGGCAGCACAGCCGGCCAGCAGAATGCCGGCGGCCAGCAGTGACAGCCACGCGCCGGCGCGGCGGGCGGGGGGGGTCTGGGGATGGGGCATGGTTCCTCCGTCGAGCGGGCCATTATAGACAGGGCGCCATGGCTGCGGGGTAACGGCCCCGGAACAGCACCCGGTCACGACCGCCGGAATCAGCGGTCACGATCATCGGAATACCCAGCTTTCGTCAAACCGTTGCCCAAAACGCTACTGTTGAAGTATCTGCCTGACGGGAACGCTTGCGAGCCGCTCAGGCAGGTGCGGCGCAGGGAAATCGTTCTTTTAACAGGTTGTCACCTTGCAACATTTGCTGTCCGCTGCCGCAACAAATCTATAACATGGAACAACGCATGCAGTTTGATGCGCGTAAATCTCTCGATTCAAGGTTCATCATGAAAGAAGTACCCGCCCAGACACGATCGTTCCTGTTTGTTCCCACGGCCATCGCCATGGCCGTCCTGCTTGCTGCCTGCGGCAGCGGCAGCGATGGCGGCGACACGAACGTGTCCTCCAGCCCGTCACCCAAAGCCCAAAGTGCTTCGGTCAGCAAAATCACGGCCGGCGCCGACGCCATTACCGACGCCATCACCCGTGGCCAAAACGCAAGTGCACCCAGCACCAAAGGCAGCACACCGGCCAGCTACACCGCCCGCGGCGTGGCGCCGCTCATCTCGAAGGACGGCATTCGCGGCGACGTGCTGCTGGCCATGTTTGACCAGAAAGCTTGCATGGGTGATTTCAACACCCGGCGTGTCGAGTCCCTGAAAGGCGCCCCCCTTTCGCAGGACACCGCTGTCAAGGAAGACACGCCTCCGCTACTGACCGACGCCTCGTTGAATGTCGAGGCCTATACCTATGACATGAACAAGTGGACTATAGACGGACGCCACCCCCCCGCCCTGGCACCAGGGTATGTCTACGAGTGCGCCTACCCGGACATCCGCTCGTACAGCAATCCGGTCAACCCCGGCGACTACACCTACAGCATGACTACGGCTGGGCGCTATGTTACCTATGGAACCATGCGCTACTACGGCGAACCTTGGATCACCAGGGGCGTAAACGAGGCCAAGGTGGACTATCCGCTCACTGTCACGGAGGATGAGGTCATCATCGGTGCCCACGTGAAGCTCCGGCTAGAAGAAGACCTCGTCTATACTTGGAAATACTACAGGGGCAATGGCACCATGGAAGGCCGCAAGGAGCAGGCCCTGCTGACTGGCACGGCACGCGGCTATCAACGTCAGGCACTGGTTCCCTACGGTGTCCTCAACCAGTGGCAGGATGTCGTTGGCAACAACCTGCGGCTGCTGCTGATCAGGGGCGACAACGCCAACGAGGTACGTCTGTGCACGCACCTGAACAGCTCGCTAGCCAAGCGGCTGCATTGCGTCACCTGGCAAGTGCCCGCCGACTGGCGCTGGGGCAAGGAACTCAAAGGTGGCCGTCACTACCTGATTGAGGACCGCAGCGTCTATGCCGGCGAAACCGGCTTCATGTTCTGGGATTAAGCTGCGAATTTCCGACCAGTCCTGAGCCGAAGGCCGAGGCCGGAGGCTCGGGCGGTCGTGCCTCATTCCTGTTGATGAGCTGGGATATCACCAGCTGACTCATTTGTCTTTGAGCAGCTATGGAATTCATTCGTATCCGTACTATCTAGTTACCCGGGGAAATATCCCCTCGGGGCTCACGGGACCGAACGTGAATGTCTCCGCTCATCTCGCAGAAGTCGGGTCAGGGTTTTGATGCTGTCCAGGTTGCGCATGTGCCATCGACAATAAGGTTGCGGCTTGACAGAGGCTGTTTCGTGCCAGATAGATCATTGTTTTGATCTGGGGGTGGCTATTGCACGTTTGCTCATAAATTAAATGATGCCCCGAATGATCTGATTGATTTGCTGTGCAAAAACCCCAGATGTAACACCCTCGGCGATTTCTCGTATTGATGATATTAATCTTCCAATCTTGGTCCGGTTCTGGTTTGGAGAATTGATCTCACGCCTTAGTTCTTGTATCTCTTTTGAAAGCCTTTCGTCCAAGGTTGACACAATACTTTCCAATGAATCAATTGCTGCATTGGCCAAATCGGCGTTTATTGTTGTTTCTTGTGAAATCCATGGTCTTTCTGACGAAACTTGATTTCCGTTTCCGTAAAAATTATTTACTACTATATTATTTAGTCAGTCCTGAACAACCCAGAATCCGCACGTCAGCCTGTTGCTGAACGGAACG
>ERZ773077.256-NODE-256-length-40564-cov-7.901010_pt1 | contig 40564 bp, 31 predicted proteins | sample MGYA00580612_ERZ773077 | MGnify/ENA primary metagenome ERZ773077 (study PRJEB29015, sample SAMEA2737971) | human oral metagenome | biome: human oral; feature: human-associated habitat; material: dental | place: China | collected 2021 ...
GAGTCTGGGCCGTGTCTCAGTCCCAGTGTGGCTGATCATCCTCTCAGACCAGCTACAGATCGCAGGCTTGGTAAGCCTTTACCTCACCAACTACCTAATCTGCCATCGGCCGCTCCAAACGCGCAAGGCCCGAAGGTCCCCTGCTTTCATCCTCAGATCTCATGCGGTATTAATCCGGCTTTCGCCGGGCTATCCCCCACGTCTGGGCACGTTCCGATGTATTACTCACCCGTTCGCCGCTCGCCGCCAGGTTGCCCCGCGCTGCCGCTCGACTTGCATGTGTAAAGCATTCCGCCAGCGTTCAATCTGAGCCAGGATCAAACTCTACAGTTCGATCTTGAAATTTATACTCTCTCGAGTTGACTCAATTAACGGAAATAAAAGTGTTCTTCACTTCTGTCTCATGAGCATTTGAGGCGCCATCAAGACACCCGGTTACCAGAACCGTTGCACTCTGCAATCCAAATGCCCACGCTTATCGGCTGCTTCTTTTTAAAGACCATCAAACCCCGGCTTCGTTCAGTCCCCTCAACCGGATTCGCTGCGATCAGCGAAGCTGCTAAGTATAGCACAAGTTTGAAGCGGCGCAGAATTTTTTTGCTACTTCATTTGTGTTTCGCAACCAGCAGGGCTGTTGCGACGAAAAGGCGAACTATACACAAGTTTTTTCGAGTTCGCAAGCGCACGCCTTCTTTTTGCGTCTCTCCAGCCGCTACACTGCCTGAATGACTGACATTCCTTCACGCAAACACTTGGTTTTGCTGGGCACGGGGCGCGCCAACATGAGCGTGCTCAAGAAGCTGGTGGCGCAAGGCATTGGCGGCTTGGCCGTCACATTGGTAGCGCCTCAGCTGAACTATCTGGATGAAGCCATGTTGGCGGGTCATCTCCTGGGCGAGAAGGCGTTGGAAGACTTTGTGATTCCGCTGGAACATCTGCTGGATGGCAGCGGTATTGGTTATGTGCCTGATCTTGTGCAGGCGCTGGACCCGCAGGCGCAGTGTCTTCATTTGGCCAGTGGCGAGATCCTGCCTTACGACGCGCTGTCTTTGAATGCAGAGCCTGAGTTGGATCGTGCGCGGCTGGACAAGCTGATGCCTGGCGTGCGCGCCAATGCCATGTTCGCCTATCCGCGCTACGTCTTCCTGGAGCTATGGCCTCAATTATTGGCGCTGGCACAAAAGCGTCCCTTGCAGATCGCAGTAATTGGGCACAACAAATTCAGCGTGGAACTGGCATTGGCCGCCGCTGAAATGCTGGCCGCGCCACACGGAAGCCGCGTTACGCTGCTCACCAATGGCGCGCAGGTGATGCAAGACGCGCCTCCAGCCTTGCGCAAATGCGCTTTGGCTCGACTCAAGGCGCTGAACATCACGGTGTTGCACGAAGTATGTGTTTCTTTTTCCGCCAAGAGCTTGCAACTGGAAAGCGGCGCGGCGCTGGTGTGCGACGCGCCTTTGCTTGCCTTGGAGTCCGATACGCCCGCATGGCTGCAAGACAGTGGCGTCAAGCTTCTGGAAGATGGACAAGTCGCTCTGAACCGGCGGCTGCAAAGCGAAAGCCACAGTCAGATCTTCGTGGTGCCGTACGACGCTCCCACTGAAGCTGGCCCTGCGCTAGAAGCCAATTTGCACGCCACGCTGTTTGGCGGATCACTGAAAAATGTGCCTTTCGCGCCCAAGATTCGCACGATGCAAAGCGGCGCGCGGCGCGCCATCGTCACACTGGGGCCGTGGGCGCTGGAAGGCAATTGGGCCTGGCGCTGGAAAAACGCCCGCGATCGCCAGCAACTGGCCGCCGTGGTGCAGCGTCCTGTTCTTTTCAGTGCGCCCCAGTCATGAAGACGGCTCCTGGCGCAGCCGGTCCAGCACGCCTTGCAGCGCGTGCGTCACAGTGGCAGCGCGCACGGCATGCCGGTCGCCGCTGAAGTGGCAGCGCTGCGCAAAGCCCGCATCCTTCACCTGCCAGCCCAGCCACACGGTGCCCACCGGCTTTTCAAGGCTGCCGCCGCCCGGCCCGGCGATGCCTGTCACCGCCACGCTCACTTGCGCATGTGAATGCGCCAGCGCTCCGGCAGCCATCGCGCGCGCCACAGGTTCACTGACAGCGCCGTGCCGGGCAATCAGGCTGGCAGGCACGCCCAGCAATTCGCTCTTGGCGGCGTTGCTATAGGTCACAAAGCCTCGCTCGAACCACTCGCTGGAGCCGGCCATTTCCGTGCAAGCGCCTGCGATCAGGCCGCCCGTGCAGCTTTCCGCCGTGGCCAGCATCCAGCGGCGGGCGCGCAGTGCGTCAGCCAGCGCCATCAAGAGAAATTCCAAGAGCATGTTCACTATGAAAAAGATAGCTGCTTGCGCTGATTCCACTAGGACTTGCGGCGTTTTTGGCCCTGAACCGAAGCTGCTGGCAGACCCGGCAAGGGCCAACCCCGCTTTTCCGCTTCCGCCTGAACGGGCTGCCCAGCCCCTCGCCTGGCTGGCGATATCTATCTGGCGCGCCAGAGCCAAGATGAGCGCGGCGGCGCGCAAGCAGGCCGCATCTGCGACGTTCTTGCCGGTGCTGCGGATGCGAAGTCTGCCTTCAGTCGCTTTCCGGCACGAGTGAGCTGGGCGTGATGTCGGCAATGGTGCGTGCGCCGGTGAGCGTCATGGCCACGCGCATTTCTTTTTCCATCAGCGTCAGCAGGTTTTCCACGCCCGCTTCGCCTGCGGCGGCCAGGGCGTAGATGTAGGCGCGGCCAATCATGGTGCAGTCAGCGCCCAGGGCCAGCATGCGCACCACATCCAGCCCGGTGCGGATGCCGCTATCGACCAGGATTTTGATTTGGCCTTTGACGGCATCGGCAATGACGGGCAGGGCGCGGGCGGTGGAGAGCACGCCGTCCAGCTGGCGGCCGCCGTGGTTGGAGACGATGATGCCGTCTGCGCCAAAGCGCACGGCTTCGCGCGCGTCTTCGGGGTCCAGAATGCCTTTGACCACCATCGGCCCCGTCCAGAACTCCCGAATCCATTCCAGGTCTTTCCAGCAAATGGACGGGTCGAAGTTGGCGGTGAGATAGCCGATGTAGTCTTCCAGCGCCACGGCGTGGCCCTTGTAGGTGGAGATGTTGCCCAGATCGTGCGGACGGCCTTGCACGCCCACATCCCACGCCCACTGCGGGTGCAGCACGGCTTGCAGGTAGCGGCGCAAGGCGGCGTAGGGGCCGCTCATGCCCGAGTGCGCGTCGCGGTAGCGCGCGCCGGGCGTGGGCATGTCCACGGTGAAAACCAGCGTGGAGCAGCCGGCCGCCTTGGCGCGCTCCAGCACGTTTTTCATGAAGCCGCGATCCTTGAGCACGTAAAGCTGAAACCACATGGGCCGCCTGATGGCGGGCACCACTTCCTCAATCGGGCACACCGACACGCTGGACATGGTGAAGGGCACGCCCCTTTTCTCGGCTGCGCGGGCGGCCTGCACTTCGCCCCGGCGGGCATACATGCCCGTCAGCCCCACGGGCGAGAGCGCCACGGGCATGGAAAGTTTTTCGCCGAACAGCTCGATGCCCAGCTCCAGGTTGGACATGTCTTTTTGCAGCACGCGCTGGCGCAAGGCCACGTGCGCCAGGTCGGCCACATTGCGCCCCAGCGTGTGCTCGGCATACGCGCCGCCGTCGATGTAGTGAAACAAAAAAGGCGGCAGGCGGCGGCGGGCCGCTTCGCGGTAGTCGGTGGTGGATGAAATGATCATGGTGTTTTTCCTCTTTCGGTTTCCGGCTTTCAAATTCAGTTTCCCGGAAGGGTCCAGGTCAATACATGGGCTTGCAGCGTGGTCAGAACGCCGATCACCGCCGCGAACATCAGGCTGTGCCTGACGGTGAAGCGAAACAGATCCGACTCCCTGCCCGCCAGGCCCACGGCCGCCGTGGCAATGGCAATGGACTGCGGCGAAATCATCTTGCCCGTCACGCCGCCCGTGGTGTTGGCCGCCACGGTCAGCACTTCAGGCAGGCCCAGCTGCTGCGCGGTGGTGGCCTGCAAAGCGCCAAACAAGGCGTTGGCCGATGTGTCGGAGCCGGTCAGAAACACGCCCACCCAACCCAGAAAGGGCGAGAAAAAGGAAAACGCCTTGCCCGTATGCGCCAGCGCCAGCGCCAGCGTGGCCGACAGGCCCGAATAGTTGGCCACGAAGGCAAAGGCCAGCACCATGCCGATGGAGTAAATGGGCAAGCGCAGCTCGCGCAAGGTTTCGCCCGCCGTCTGCCAGGCCGCCGCCGGCTTGAGGCGCAGGAAGAGGATGCTGATGACTGCCGCCAGCACGATGGCCGTGCCCACGGCGGAAAACCAGTTGAAGACATACACCGCGCCGTAAGCCGTGGGCGCGGCCGCCACGGGCGGCATCTTCTGCACCAGCTGATCCAGCATGGGCACGGGAATCTTGATGACCCAGCCTTGCAGCGCGCCGCCAGCGGCAAACAGCGCCTTGAACGGCGCCAGGCTCCAGAGGGTGACCATCACCGTCAGAAAAATGAAAGGCGACCACGCCTTGATGATGGCCCCCGTGGTCAGCGGCGCCTGCGCGGCGCTTGCGCCCTGCGCCTGCCCGCCGCCCGCCCCGTTTTCAAAGCGGAAGATATAAGCGGGCTGCCACTTTTTCAGAAACACCGTCAGCGCCACCAGCGACACGATGGACGAAGTGATATTGGGCAGCTCCGGCCCGATGAGCCAGGCCGTCAGAAACTGCGTCACGGCAAACGAGCTGCCCGCCACCAGCACGGCCGGCCAAGTCTGCCGCACGCCGCGCCAGCCGTCCATGATGAACATCACCCACAGCAGCACCGGAATGATGATGAGCGAAAGCTGCGTGCCCGCCACCCGGCCTATGGACAGGGCGCTCAGCCCCGACACCTCGGCCGCCACCGTGATGGGAATGCCCATCGCGCCAAACGCCACCGGCGCCGTATTCGCAATCAGGCACAGCCCCGCCGCATACACCGGCTGAAAGCCCAGCCCCACCAGCAGCGCCGCCGTAATGGCCACCGGCGCGCCAAAGCCCGCCGCCCCTTCCAGAAACGCGCCCAGGCAAAAGCCCACCAAAATGAGCTGAAGCCGCTGGTCTTGCGTGATGGAGAGGATGGAGGCGCGGATGATGTCGAACTGCCCCGTCTTGACCGACACCTTGTAGAGAAACACCGCGCCAAAAATCACCCAGGCAATCGGCCACAGCCCGTAGAAAAAGCCATACACCGCCGCCGCCAGCGCCGAGGCCAGCGGCATTTGATAGAAAAACAGCGCCACGCCCAGCGCCAGCAGCACCGTTACCGTGCCGGCCACATAGCCTTTCATGCGCAAGCGGGTCAGCGCCAGAAAGAAAAAAATGATGGGAATGAGCGCGGCCAGGGCTGAAAGCCAGATATTGCCCGCCGCGTCGTAGTTCTGCTGCCAGGGTTGCATGGGCCAGATTCCTTGGGTAGAGCCTGAAAGAGACGCTTCCCGCAGGCTGAAAGCCAGCGCCCTGCATCAGAGCTGCCTGCGAGGCTGGCGGATTGTATCGACGGGTTTCAGCTCAGCCCCTGAATGCAAGCAGCTTGCAAACACACGCGCTGCCAGCGGCGCAACCAAGGCCACACTCATGCTCCCGTATTCATAGCATGACGTCCTAGTGCAATCTGCGCAAGGCCGTTTTTACAGCCATTGAATTTGCTCCTGTTTTTGACGCACACCGCTCGCTCCGATCTGCCCGGGGCAAGACGGAAGAGCCTCATTCCGGGGTTTGCGCAGGCAAGCGCTCTGCAGATTCGTCCGCGTCGGCGTTTTCCTCGCTCTTGGGCGCAATCAGGCGGGCCACCCACAGGCCCAGCTCGTAGAGCAGGCACATGGGCACGGCCAGGGCCAGCTGCGACACCACATCGGGCGGCGTGGCGATGGCGGCGATGATGAAAGACAGCACGATGAAATAGCGCCGGAAGCTGCGAATCTGCGCCACCGACACCACGCCCAGGCGCACCAGCACCACCACGACGATGGGCACCTCAAACGTCAGCCCGAAAGCCATGAACATGGTGAGCACAAAACTCAGATAGGCCTCGATGTCGGGCGCGGCCGTGATGCTGGCCGGCGCCAGCTTCTGAATGGTGGCGAACACCGTGCCAAACACCACGTAGTAGCAAAACGCCACGCCCGCAAAAAACAGCAGCGTGCTGGAAACCACCAGCGGCAGCACCAGCCGCTTTTCATGCGAATAAAGCCCCGGCGCGACAAAGGCCCACGCCTGATACAGCACCACGGGCAGCGCCGCCAGGAAAGCCGTCATCAGCAAAATTTTCAGCGGCACCATGAAGGGCGAAATGACAGAGGTGGCGATCATCGTCGCGCCCTGCGGCAAGTGCGCCACCAGCGGCGCGGCCAGCCAGTCATACAGCGCCTTGGCGCCGGGGAAAAAGCCCAGAACGATGGCCACCGCAATCACCGCCAGAGCCGACTTGACCAGCCGGCTGCGCAGCTCCATCAGGTGCGCCACGAAGGGCTGCTCAGTGCCCGCCAGCTCGTCTTCTGGCGCATCAGGATCGGGTTTGTTGGCCTGGTTCATGAAAGCGAAGGCGGCATCAGGGCCGCCTCTTGAATCGGTTTGGACTGTCTGCTCGTCCGGCTGAATCGCGCGACTGAATCGCCCGGTGCGTCACCGCTTTTTCGGGCGGTAGCGCACCATGCGCGCCGCGCCCGATTGCACTTGCCGCCGCACGCCCGCGCGCGCCTTGAACCATTGCGGCGTGGCGCTGCGCCGGAGGCGCCATTTCTTGCCGGGGTGCCGGTACTGCAGCGGCGGCGGCTGCCAGGCGTCTTCTTCGTCGCTGCCGCCTGCGGCATGCGCGTCTGGCGCGTGGCCTGCCCCTTGCAGCGCGGCCTTCGTGCTGCGCCACTGGGCATCCATTTCGGCTTGCGCCTTGTGGATGGACTGCTCAACCTCACGGCCCGCCTGCTCGACGGACTCTTTCATCTTCTTGAGTTCTTCCAGGTCCATCGCGCGATTGACTTCGCTTTTCACGTCAGCCACATAGCGCTGCGCCCGCCCGAGCAGCGCGCCTACGGTGCGGGCCACGCGCGGCAGCTTTTCGGGGCCGATGACAACCAGCGCCACCGCACCAATGAGCGCCATTTTGGAAATGCCGAGGTCAAGCATGCTTGCAAATCAACAAGGCAACAGGGCCAAAGCGGCGGTCAGCTTTTTTCCTTGGCCTGCACGTCAATCGCGTCGGCGGACGCCTTGCTGGCGGCGTTGGTCACTTGCCCGGCGGCAGGCTGCTGCGCCTCGTCTGCCGAGGCTTCTTTCATGCCTTCCTTGAAGCCCTTGACGGCGCTGCCCAGATCGGTGCCAATGTTCTTGAGCTTTTTGGTGCCGAACACCATCACCACGATGAGCAGCACGATCAGCCAGTGCCAAATTGAAAAGGTACCCATAGCAAGTTTCTCCTTGAACTCAAGCGCCGGATTTTAGGTGGCCAGGTGGCGGCCAGGCTGCGGGCAGTCTGTGTCTCAAGATCTTTCCATCGCCTGACCGTGAGAGCGTGCCGGGCGTCAATCCGCCAACCAAGGCAGGCGTTTTGGATGACACCGCCTGCCCAGGCAAAAGCAGCAAAATCAGGAGCAAATATAAGAGGTTCAAAACACCAGCTAGCGCACGTTCTTCTAGGACCTCATGCTACGGATAAAAGAGCAAATATCCCGTTCATGACGGCTTGCTGTCTCGCTGCGTTCGCGCGGCCTGCGCATTTTGCTCGTTCGCCTTTTGGGCTTCATGGCCGGGAGCGCGCTCGCGCTCAGGACGCCGGCCGGACGGCCAGCCCGACCGCCAGGCCCGCAAACAGCGTCAGGCCCAGCCAGTGGTTGGCGCTGAAGGCGCGAAAGCATCCGCCGCGCTCGCGGGCACGAATCAGCGTGTAGTGCCAGGCCACTTGCGCCAGGGCCGCCGCCAGCGTCAGTGCCGTTACGGCGGGCGGCGCCGCCAGCGCCAGCGCCGCGCCCCAGATGGCCAGGTAGAGCAAGTAGAAAACCATGATGGCCGCCACATCCCGCTGCCCCAGGGTGATGGCGGAGGTCTTGATGCCTATCTTCAGGTCATCGTCGCGGTCCACCATGGCGTATTCGGTGTCATACGCCAGCACCCAGCACAGGTTGCCCGCCATCAGCGCCCAGGCCAGCGGCGGCACCTGCCCTTGCGTGGCGGCATAGGCCATGGGAATGCCAAAGCCGAAGGCCACGCCCAGCACGGCCTGCGGCATGGCCACGAAACGCTTGGCGTAGGGGTAGGCCAGCGTGATGGCCAGCGCGCCGAAAGACCATCTGACCACGGCGGCGTTCGTCGTCAGCGCCAGCGCGAACGCCGCCAGCGCCAGCGCCGCGCCCACGGCCAGCGCCTCGCGTGCGCGCATGCGCCCGCTGGTCACAGGGCGCTGCGCCGTGCGCTTGACGTGCCGGTCAAACTCGCGGTCGGCCACGTCATTGACGCAGCAGCCCGCGCTGCGCATGAGGATGGTGCCCAGCGTGAACACCGCCAGCAGGTGCCAGCCCGGAAAGCCTCCCGCCGCCAGCCACAGCGCCCCGAGCGTGGGCCACAGCAGCAGCAGCCAGCCCGCAGGCCGGTTCCAGCGGATCAAGTCCAGGTAAAGGGGCAGGCGGCGCAGCGCGGCAGGGGCGTTCATGGCAAGGGCGGGCGGGCAAGGGCGGGCAAAAGCATAGCGGCAAACGGCGGCAGCCAGGCAGGCCCGCCAGAGTCATGAAGCAATGGGCTTCATGATGCAGATTGAATTGGATATTCACCAATATCAGGCGGCGTGAATTTCATTTGCGGCGCCATTGCGCCGCCATGAGGAATTCGGCCTTGCTTTGGAAAATACCGCCCGGGCTGGCATTCTTTCTTCCGCCTGCTTGTTTTCCGCATGATCCGGCCGTTTCTTCCCAGCTGTCTTTTGCAGACGGACGCTCTCGGAAGCACGGGAAAGATTTGCCGGATACACTGAATGCGCCGCTTTGTTCAATGAACGCGCCGTCGATTATCTGCTTCATGAAACAAATGGAAATTCCGGCTGCCTTGACTGCGGTTTTCGAGGCGTTTTCGAGGCGTTTTCGAGGCGATTTTGGCGGCGCGCGCCGCACCCGCGCGCAGATAAAATCCGCCGCTTTCTTTTGAAAAGGAGCGTTCCCATGTCTCACAAACGCTTGATGGCGCTGGCTGCCGTGGCGGCCCTGCTGGCTGGCTGCGGCGCCACGGCCCCGAAGGCCGCCTCTTCAACTGGCCCCGGGGCCGAGGCCCAGGCCAATTCCCCAGCCGTGGCCAAGGCAGACCTGGCGCCAGCCGCGCCGCTGGTGGGCAGCGGGCGCGACCCAAGCGACTGCCTGCCCTCGGCCGGGCAAACGTGGTCCAAGCTGCGCAAGGCCTGCGTGCAGGTGTTTGACGTGGCCGACATCCGCCTGACTGACCCTGACAACCCCGCGCTGGCCGTGTATGTGCTGCTTTCGCCCGACAAAAAAGTGGCCGAAATGTTTTCCGCCAGCTTTCCCGATGGCAGCGTGATGATGGCCGCCACGCGCGGCGGCAACAGCTATTTCGCCAACATGGGCCGCGTGCTGCTGCTCAAGGACAGCCAGAGCAAGGAAGGCTGGCGCATCGCCAAATAAGCTGCCTGCATGCCGGCCCGCCCGTTCTTCATGCCCGCCCGCCGCCGTGGCGGGCTTTCTTTTTTCGCCACCGCAACACCTTCACGCCATGTCCACACCCGCCTATGCCGAAAGCTCCATCCGCGTGCTCAAGGGGCTGGAGCCTGTCCGGCAGCGCCCCGGCATGTACACGCGCACCGACACGCCGCTGCACATCATTCAGGAAGTGGTTGACAACGCCGCCGACGAGGCCCTGGCCGGCTTTTGCAAGCGCATCAAGCTCACGCTGCACGCCGACGGCTCGGTCAGCGTGGAAGACGACGGGCGCGGCATTCCTTTCGGCCTGCACCCGGAAGAAAACGCGCCCGTGGCCGAACTCGTGTTCACGCGCCTGCACGCGGGCGGCAAGTTCGACAAGGGCGCGGGCGGCGCTTACAGCTTTTCCGGCGGCCTGCACGGCGTGGGCGTGAGCGTGACCAACGCGCTGTCCACCCGGCTGGAGGCCACGATCTGGCGCGACGGACAAGTGGCGCACCTGGCTTTTGCGGGCGGCGACGTGGCCGAGCCGCTGACCGTGCGCCCCGCCCATGACGGCGGCGCAGCGGCGGGCGACCGCAAGCAAGGCACCACCGTGCGCGTGTGGCCTGACGCCCGCTACTTTGAAAGCGCCGCGCTGCCCCTGGCCGAACTCACGCACCTGCTGCGCAGCAAGGCGGTGCTGATGCCCGGCGTGAGCGTCACTTTCATCGACGAAAAGCGCGGCACGCGGCAAAGCTGGCAATACAAGGGCGGCCTGCGCGACTACCTGATGCAAACGCTGCCCGCCGACGCCGTGATTCCCGTGTTTGAAGGCGCGGGCCACGCCGGCCGCGACGACGGCAGCTTTGCCGAAGGCGAAGGCGCCGAATGGGCCGTGGCCTTTACCGAAGAAGGCCAGCCCGTGCGCGAAAGCTATGTGAACCTGATCCCCACCCCCGCCGGCGGCACGCACGACAGCGGCCTGCGCGACGGGCTGTTTCACGCCGTCAAGAACTTCATCGAACTGCACGCGCTGCTGCCCAAAGGCGTCAAGCTCATGCCCGAAGACGTGTTCGCCCGCGCCAGCTACGTGCTCTCGGCCAAGGTGCTCGACCCGCAGTTTCAGGGGCAAATCAAGGAGCGCCTGAACAGCCGCGACGCGCTGCGCCTGGTGTCCGGCTACGTGCGCCCCGCGCTGGAGCTGTGGCTCAACGCCCATGTGGAGCACGGCAAGCGCCTGGCCGAGCTGGCCATCCGCGCCGCGCAAACGCGCCAGCGCGCCAGCCAGAAAGTGGAAAAGCGCAAAGGCAGCGGCGTGGCCGTGCTGCCCGGCAAGCTCACCGACTGCGAAAGCCGCGACACCGCCCGCAACGAAATCTTTCTGGTCGAAGGCGACAGCGCCGGCGGCAGCGCCAAGATGGGCCGCGACAAGGAAACCCAGGCCATCCTGCCCTTGCGCGGCAAAGTGCTCAACACCTGGGAAGTGGAGCGCGATCTGCTGTTCAAAAACACCGAAATCCACGACATCGCCGTGGCGCTGGGCGTGGACCCGCACGGCGCGGGCGGCGCCCCCGACCTCTCGGGCCTGCGCTACGGCAAAGTCTGCATCCTCTCTGACGCCGACGTGGACGGCTCGCACATCCAGGTGCTGCTGCTCACCCTGTTTTTCAGGCACTTTCCCGCGCTCATCCACGCGGGCCATGTGTTCGTGGCCCGCCCGCCGCTTTTCCGCATCGACGCGCCCGCGCGCGGCAAAAAGCCCGCCGCCAAGCTCTACGCGCTGGATCAGGCCGAACTGGACGCCACCCTCGACAAGCTGCGCAAGGAAGGCGTGCCCGAAGGCAAATGGACCATCAGCCGCTTCAAGGGCCTGGGCGAAATGAACGCCGAACAGCTCTGGGAAACCACCCTCAACCCCGACACCCGGCGCCTGATGCCCGTGCGCCTCGGCCCCCTGGGCGAAGCCGCCACCGCCGAGCACATGAACCGCCTGATGGGCAAAGGCGAAGCCGCTGCCCGCCGCGAGCTGATGGAGCGCCACGGCGACGCGGTGGAAGTGGACGTTTGAGAACCCGCCCCGCAACAAACGCCAAGGCTGTGAACGCCAAGGCGGGCGCGGCGGCCCCGGACGCAGGCGCTGAATGCGGCGGATGGATGCCCGGCCTGGCTCTCCCGGCCAGAAGGCATCAGAAACAGGAGCAAATACAGGGGCATGAAAACGCCATTCCGCGCAGTTTCCACTAGGACATCTTGCTATTGATAGCGGAGCGAAATATTGCCCTGCGCCTTGGCGCAGGCGCTGGCGCGCCGCACAATCCGCCGCTTTTTTCTTTCACGCAGCCCGCAAGGCGGGCAAACAGGCTCTGAAATGGAGTGCGCCATGAGCGCCAGGCAACTCTCACGCGAATGGCTTCAGGGACCTTCGCAAGGCAATCCCGGGAAACGGCAACACGTGCGCCAGCCGCTGGCGCTTTCAGCGGCCGCACCGCCGCCGCGCAACCACGTGGCGATGGCGCTGGCCGCGCGCAGCGCCTCGAACGCGGCGGGCAAGCACATACGCCAAAGCGGCGCGCAGCGCCGCGCCGACAAAGTGGCGCTGCAAAAGCTGCTGCGGCGGCAAGAAGATGCGTGACATGCCAGCAGCAGGGCCGGGCCTGTCCGGGAACCCAGGCCCGCTCAAACCGCAGCTGCCCATCGCGGCCAGGCCCTTACTCGTCGCCCAGCAGCAGGGCATCCAGGCTTTCGCAAATGCAGTGCAGCGCCAGTTGCTGCGCATGCAGCACGCTGGCGGCGTGAGCATGGGCGATGGCGATATGGGTATCGGCAGCCAGCAGCAAGCTGCCCAGGGCATCGGCGGCTTCGCCCTCGCCTGTCATGGCGATCACGGGCATTTCACGCTCGTGCGCGGCCTGCACGGCCAGGGCGAGGCTGGCGTGATCAGAGCTGGCCGGGTGGGCGAAAACCATCAGCGCGTCGCCGGGCTGGCCCAGGGCATGCACCTGGGCGGCCAGCGCGCCGACACCTTCGCTGCGCTGCGCCAGGGCGGCGAAAGTGGCGGCCTCGGCCCCCAGGGCCAGGGCAGGCAGGGCGGGCCGCTCGCGCGCAAGGCCGCCCATGAGCAAGGCGGCGGCGTACTGCGCCAAAGCGGCGGCGGCGGCGCTGCCGCAGGTGAGCACTTTGCCGCCATTGGTCACGCATTCCAGCGCCGTTTGCGCGGCGGCGGCAATGGGCGCGCTCAAGGAACCGGCCCATTGGACAAGCAGCGCGGCGCTGCCGGTGAAATATTGCTGGATGCGTTGTTCAGACATGGCGGAAAGCGGAGCAAAAGCAAAAAAGCGAGTCTGCCTCAGAGCGCCGCGCAGGCATTCCAGGCCCGCAAGATACCGCCTGATTCAGCTCTTGAATCCATAGCATGAGGTCCTAGTGGAATTTGCGCTGAACGGCATTTTTGCCAGCCAGATTTGCTCCTCTTTTTGAGTTGCCGGGCTTGCCCCCACGCTCATGGCACGTGGAAAGCGGCCTGCAACCATTCGATGCGGCCGCCTTCGATGGCCACCACATCAAAGCGGCAAGGCGGCGGCGCGGCGTAGCGCCGCAGAAAGTGGCGCGCGGCCAGCGCCACGCGGCGCTGCTTGCGGGCGCCGACGCTGGCGGCCGCCCCGCCGTGGGCGCTGCCGCTGCGCTGGCGCACTTCCACGAAAACCAGCGTGCCGTCGGGCGTTTGCATGATCAGGTCAATCTCGCCGCCGCCGCGCCCGGGCGTCTCATAATTTCGCGCCACCAGCCGCAGACCGGCCGCCTGCAAGTGGGCCAGCGCCGCGTCTTCCGCCGCTGCACCGGCCTTGCGGGGGCTTGCGCCAGCGCGCGGCCGCGCCCAATGTTTTGTCCATTGCCGCACCCATTGCTGCACCCATTGCTGCATTTGCCGCTGCATCTTTTGCCATAGCGCCGCGCGCGCCTTTTCGCCTTTGCCTGCCATGACCGCTTTCACGCCTTCGCTTGCCGCCCGCGCCCTGCATGCCGCCTTGCCTGCCGCGCAGGCCGCCGCCGGGGCGCAGCATTATCCGAAAGGGGCGCTGTACATGGCGGCCACGCCCATCGGCAACCTGGCCGATATCAGCTTGCGCGCGCTGCACGTGCTGGCGCTGGCCGATGCCATTGCCTGCGAAGACACGCGTCACACCCGCCAATTGCTGGGCGCTTACGGCGTGGAGCCGCGCGCGCTGCTGGCCGTGCACCAGCACAACGAGGCCGAAGGCGCGCAAGCCGTCATCGCCCGCCTGGCGCGCGGCGAGCGCGTGGCTTTTGTCAGCGACGCGGGCACGCCCGCCGTGAGCGACCCCGGCGCGCGCCTGGCCGCTGCCGTGCGCGCCGCAGGCCATGCCATCGTGCCCCTGCCGGGCGCCAGCAGCGTGACGGCGGCCTTGAGCGTTGCGGGCGCCGCTGGCGGCGCTCAAGGCGATGACCGGGGCTTTGTCTTCGCCGGTTTCATGCCGGGCAAGGCCGCCGCGCGGCGCGAAGCCATCGAGGCGCTGGCCGCCGAGCCGCGCGCCGTTGTGCTGCTGGAAGCGCCGCACCGCATACAGGCGCTGGCCGGCGACCTGGCCGTGCTGGGCGCGCGCGCCGTGACGGTGGCGCGCGAGCTGACCAAGCAGTTTGAGCAAATCGCCACCTTGCCCGCGCAAGAGCTGCCCGCCTGGCTGGCCGCTGACGCGCAGCGCCAGCGCGGCGAGTTCGCCCTGGTGCTGCACCCCGCGCCGCACGCCCGCGCGCCGCGCGCCTTTGACGAAGAACGCCTGCTGTGCCTGCTGATGGATGAGCTGCCGCTGAAAACCGCCGCCCGCCTGGCCGCCGAGGCCACCGGCGGCAGCCGCAACGCGCTGTACGCGCGCGGGCTGGAAATCAGGCAGGCCAAAGAAAAAGCCGCATGGCGGTAAACCATGCGGCCTGAAGCTTTGGTGCCGACTGCCGGGATCGAACTGGCGACCTACGCGTTACGAGTGCGTTGCTCTACCAACTGAGCTAAGTCGGCGAAAGCGCGGATTATAGCCAAGGCAAATATCGTGCGCGGCCCGCAGCGGCTGTTGCCTGTGCGCAAAGAAAGCCGGGGAATGAACGATGGTTTTGACAATTCCATTCATTTTGTAACCCTTTTCTGATACAAAGACCGGATGCCCATGACCGGGGCGCAGAGCCTGGCCTTCACATCTTGGCCCCGCGCCTTTGAACCGAATCGCAGATTGATGAAACCGTCTTTTCCGCTGCCCTGCCTGCTTTGCCGCGTGGCGCTGCCTGCCCTGACGCTGGCCTGGAGCGCGCAGGCGCGGGCTGATTTGTGGATGCACGTGGACGCGGCGGGGGCCATTTATTTTTCGGCGGAGCCGCTGGGCACGCCGGGGCAGTTTCTGGTCAAGGGCGCGAGCATGGAGCGGCTGGCGCAGATCAAGGATGCAACGACGCGGCTGAAGGAGATCAACCGCCATGCGCCGCTGCCGCAGGGCATGGCGCGGCTGGAGACATCGCCGCGCTACCACGCGGTGCAGCCGCACTTGCGCGATGCGGCGCGCAAGTACGCGCTGGACTACGGGCTGCTCAAGGCGGTGGCGGCGGCGGAGTCGAGCTTCAACCCCGGAGCGGTCTCGCACGCCGGGGCGGTGGGGCTGATGCAGCTGATGCCCGCCACGGCGCGCCAGTACGGCGTGCAGGCCGATGGGCTGGCGGATCCGCGCACCAACATCGAGGCGGGCGCGCGCCACCTCAATTACCTGCTGCAAAAGTTTGAAGGGCGGCCCGCCCTGGCCATTGCCGCCTACAACGCGGGCGAGGGCGCGGTGCGCCGCGCGGGCAACCGCGTGCCGGACTACCGCGAGACGCAAGGCTATGTGCAGAAGGTGATGCACCTGTATGGCGCCTTCCGCCCGCAGGCGCCGGGGCAGGTCAGTCCGGCGATTGCGGCAGCGGAGCTGGGCGCGCCTTCCTGGCTGCGCGTGGCGCTGCCAGCGGCCAGCGGCGCGGACGGGCCAGGCCGGGCCAGCGATTCAGACGCGGCAGGCCGGGCGCAGGCTGACGCGCCTGCGTCGTAGCCCGCCGCCGGGCGCATCAGGGCATAGGGCGCGCGGCTCGGCGCTTCATACTCGCGCCTTTTTGCCGCAGGCCGCCGCCGGGCTGCGGCGGCTGTTTTCCGGCTCCGGTTTCAGGCCCCCGATTGGCCTGAAGTCCCCGTGGAATGGGCGCGGGCAGCTATCAAAAAACGAGCGATTGCACAGCATGAGTGACGAAAACCTTTTCAGCGCGCAGACCGGCGCCGGCCGCGACGATGACGCCCCGGCGCTGGCGGCCTATGCGCAGCAGGCGTATCTGGAATACGCGCTGAGCGTGGTCAAGGGCCGCGCCCTGCCGGATGTGTGCGACGGGCAAAAGCCCGTGCAGCGCCGCATTCTCTACGCCATGGGCCGCATGGGGCTGGGTTTTGCGGGCGCCAACGCGGCCAGCGGGGCCAAGCCCGTGAAAAGCGCGCGCGTGGTGGGCGACGTGCTGGGCAAGTTCCACCCGCACGGCGACAGCGCCGCGTATGACGCGCTGGTGCGCATGGCGCAAGACTTTTCGCTGCGCTACCCGCTCATTGACGGGCAGGGCAACTTCGGCAGCCGCGATGGCGACGGCGCAGCCGCCATGCGCTACACCGAAGCGCGCCTGTCGCGCATCACGCAGCTGCTGCTGCAAGAAATAGACGAAGGCACGGTGGACTTCGCGCCCAACTACGACGGCAGCGCCGAAGAGCCGCGCCAGCTGCCCGCGCGCCTGCCCTTTGCGCTGCTCAATGGCGCCAGCGGCATTGCCGTGGGCCTGGCCTGCGAAATTCCCAGCCACAACCTGCGCGAAGTGGCCGATGCCTGCGTGGCGCTCATTGGCAACGAGGCCTTGAGCGACGAAGCGCTTTTTGCCCTCCTGCCCGGGCCTGACTACCCCGGCGGCGGGCAAATCATCAGCCCCGCCAGCGACATCGAAAACGCCTACCGCACCGGGCGCGGCAGCCTGAAAGTGCGTGCGCGCTGGAAGGTGGAAGAGCTGGCGCGCGGCCAGTGGCAGATGGTGGTGACCGAGCTGCCCCCCGGCGTTTCCACGCAGAAAGTGCTGGAAGAAATTGAAGAAATCACCAACCCCAAGGTGCGCGCGGGCAAAAAGGCCCTGACGCAAGAGCAAACGCAGCTCAAGGCCGCACTGCTGGCCGTGCTGGACGAAGTGCGCGACGAATCGGGCAAGCAAGCGCCCGTGCGCATCGTGCTCGCGCCCAAAAGCCGCGCCATCAGCCAGCAAGAGCTGGCGCAAACGCTGCTGGCGCACACCAGCCTGGAAACCTCGGCCCCCGTGAACCTGACAGTGGTGGGGCTGGACGGCAAGCCCGTGCAAAAGCCGCTGCGGCACATGCTCACCGAATGGATCGCCTTCCGCCAGGGCGCCATCACGCGCCGCAGCCAGCACCGGCTGCGCAAGGTGAGCGAGCGCATCCACATTCTGGAAGGGCGGCAAATCGTGCTGCTCAATATCGACGAAGTGATCGCCATCATCCGCGAAAGCGACGAACCGAAGGCCGCGCTCATCGCCCGCTTTGCCCTCACGCCGGCGCAAGCCGACGACATTCTGGACATCCGCCTGCGGCAACTGGCGCGGCTGGAAGCCATCCGCATCGAGCAGGAGCTGGCCCAGCTGCGCCAGCAGCAAGCCGCCTTGCAGGAAATTCTGGACAGCCCTGCCGCCTTGCGCCGCCTGATGGTCAGTGAAATCGAGGCCGACGCCCAAGAATTCGGCGACGCGCGCCGCACGCTCATTCACGCCGAGAAAAAAGCCGTGGCCGAGGTGAAAGTGGCTGATGAACCCGTCACCGTCATCATCAGCGCCCAAGGCTGGGCGCGCGCGCGGCAAGGGCACGGGCACGACGCGGCAGCCTTTGCCTTCAAGGCGGGCGACGGGCTGTATGCCGCCTTCGAGTGCCGCAGCGTCGATCACCTGCTCATCTTCGGCAGCGACGGGCGCGTTTACAGCGCCCCCGTCGCCAGCCTGCCCGGCGCGCGCGGCGACGGCCAGCCCGTCACCACGCTCATCGAGCTGCAAGCGGGCAGCCAGCCCGTGCACTACTTTGCCGGCCCGGCCAGCGCCACGCTGCTGCTTTGCGCCAGCAGCGGCCACGGCTTTCTGGCGCAGGTGGAGCACATGCTCTCGCGCCACAAAGGCGGCAAAAGCTTTATCACCCTGGCCGAAGGCGCCCGCATCTGCCGCCCGGCCCTCGTGCACACAGGCGAAGCGCCAGCAGGCGGGCAGGCATCAAGCGGGCAGACAACCGGCGCGGCGGACACGCACGTGGCCTGCGTTTCCACCGGCGGGCGGCTGCTCACCTTCGCGCTCGAAGAAATCAGGCTGATGGAAAAAGGCGGGCGCGGCCTGACCCTCATCGCCCTGGAAAAAGGCGACGCCCTGGCCGGCGCAGCCAGCTACGCGCGCGGCATCCGCGTCACCGGCACAGGGCGCGGCGGCAAAGCGCGCGAGGAAGTGCTGGAAATCCGCAGCCTGAACAACGCCCTGGCCGCCCGCGCGCGCAAGGGGCGCGACGGCCACTTCGGCTTCAAGCCGCAGCAGGTGCAAAGGGTGGCCTGAGCCGGGCGGCTCATGGCATCAGAAACAGGAGCAAATTCAAGGGGGTCAAAATGCCGCCTTGCGCACTTTCTACTAGGACATACAGCTATGAATAAAGGAGCGAAATAATGCCTTCCATCCCGGTCTGCACGCAACTTTGCGCTGGCCGCAAAGGCAAGGGGCGGGTTCCGGGCGCGCTCCGGCGCTCTGGTGCATGCGCTCACGCCCGCCCAGCCCGCCTGCAAAAGCGCCAACCGGCGGGCGGCCTGCGCAGCGGCTTCTGACGGCGGGCCGCCACGACGATTGCAGCGCCATGACGATTCTTCTGGCCCCCATGGAAGGCTTGCTCGATTGCACCCTGCGCGACGCGCTCACGCAAGTGGGCGGCGTGCAGCGCTGCGTGTCGGAATTCATCCGTGTGACCGACCAGCTGCTGCCGCTGCGCAGCTTCACGCGCGTGGCGCCGGAGCTGCTCAACGGCGGCTTCACGCCAGCGGGCGTGCCCTTGCGGCCGCAGCTTTTGGGTTCAGACCCGGCCTGCCTGGCTGAAAACGCCGCGCGCCTGGCGGCCATTTCCCCGCACGGGGTGGACTTGAACTTTGGCTGCCCGGCCAAAACGGTGAACCGCCATCGCGGCGGGGCCGTGCTGCTGGACGAGCCGCAGCTGCTGCACGCCATCACCGCCGCCGTGCGCCGCGCCGTGCCCGCGCACCTGCCCGTATCGGCCAAGATGCGGCTGGGCTACATGGACGATGCCCGCGCCATTGAATGCGCGCAGGCGCTGGCCGCAGGCGGCGCTGGCGAAATCGTGGTGCACGCCCGCACGCGCGCGCAGGGCTACCGCCCGCCCGCACACTGGGAACGCGTGGCCGACATCCGCGCCAGCGTGGCCGTGCCGGTGGTGGCCAATGGCGACATCCTCACGCCCGAAGACGCCGCCCGCTGCCGCGCCGTCACGGGCTGCCAGGCGCTGATGATCGGGCGCGGCATGGTCGCCAACCCGGGCCTGGCGCTGCAAATTGCAGGCGGCGGCGCGCTGCCCTGGGCGGCGCTGCCGCCGCTGCTGCGGCGCTTCTGGCGCGATGTGTGCCAGCGCGTGCAGCCGCGCCACCGCGCCGGGCGGCTCAAGCAGTGGCTGCACGCCTTGCAGGCGCGCTATCCGCAAGCGGCCGCCGCCTTTGGCGACTTGCGCCGCATGACCGAAACCGCGCCCATCACCGCCTATCTCGAACAGCTTTGACGCCGCTTTTGATTCTTCACTTCAACCCAAGGACTTCTCATGGCCGCCAGCTTGCTTGCCCTGCTTGACGACATTGCCTCCGTGCTGGATGACGTGGCCCTCATGACCAAGGTGGCCGCCCGCAAAAGCGCCGCCGCCGCCGATGACGTGGCCGTGCTCACCAAACTTTCCGCGCAAAAAACAGCGGGCGTGCTGGGCGATGACCTGGCGCTCAACGCCCAGCAGGTGGCGGGCGTGCGGGCCGACCGCGAGCTGCCCGTGGTCTGGGGCGTGGCCAAAGGCTCGCTCGTGAACAAAGCCATTTTGGTGCCCGCCGCACTGGCCATCAGCGCGCTGGCGCCGTGGCTGGTCACGCCGCTGCTCATGGCCGGCGGCGCTTTTTTGTGCTTTGAAGGCGCCGAAAAGCTCGCGCACCGCTTTCTGGGCGGGCATGAAAAAGAGCATGCAGCCGCGCCCGGAGCAGACGCTCGCGCTGAAACCGATCTGGCCGCGCTGGAAAAAGCCAAAGTCAAAGGCGCCGTGCGCACCGACTTCGTGCTCTCTGCCGAAATCATCGCCATCACCCTGGGCAATGTCACAGGCCAGCCGCTGCCCACGCAGCTGGCCGTGCTGGCGGGCATCGCCCTCATCATGACGGCGGGCGTGTATGGCCTGGTGGCCGCCATCGTCAAGCTCGACGACGCGGGCCTGTTTCTCAGCCGGCGCGCCAGCCGCGCCGCGCAGGCGGCGGGCCGCGCCATCTTGCGCCTGGCCCCGTGGCTGATGAAGCTGCTCACGGTGGCCGGCACCGCCGCCATGTTTCTGGTCGGCGGCGGCATCCTCGTTCACGGCGTGCCCGCGCTGCACCACCTGGCCCACGGCTGGCAGGCAGCGGGCGGCCTGACCGGCGCGCTGCTGCCGCTGCTGCTGGACGCAGGCGCGGGCCTGGCTACCGGGGCCTTGCTGGTGGCGGTCATGCACCTGCTGCACAAGGCGCGGCAATGAAAAAGGGGCTGGAAAGCCCCTTTTTTCCTTGTCTCCTTGTCCGTTCACTCCCGCCCGGTCTGTGCGCCAAGAGCCTGTTCAAAGCCCGTGCGCGAAAAGCATAAACCCGGGTGGTGCTGGGCCTTGCCGCCCCTGATGCCGCCCTTTTGCCCCTCACGGCCAGACGCTGAACAGGCCATTAATCGCTTTCCATTATTCCCACGGCATGGAAAATCAGCCTGTTTCCCATATAAGCTGATCGGCTCCAGTAATGACAATCGAATCGGCCCGATTTGGCGACAATGCGGCTTTGCGCTTTTTCACGAATCGGTGAATCTGCATTTTCATTATTTGCATATGTTTGGGAGCGCTATTCCGAAACTGTTTTGCCCGGCAAGGCCGCTTGTCTTTCCGCCTTGCCCGAGACTACCGATTCATGTTAATGCTAAACCTTTGCCCGCTTGACCTTTATCGTGCCCTTCCAATTATTATAGACCTCCAGAAAGCGCTTCTCTTCTTCGTCCGAATAGCCGCGAAAGACAACTCTGTCAATATTTTCGTGCTGAAAGAAAATGTTTGAATTTTTCTGAAAACCGGATGGATACAAAGTCCCCATGTAATCCGCAAAAACCTGCTCACTTGAATCAGAATCTTCAAAAATGACCCCCCTGCCAATAATAATCAGCTTTTGCGTACCCTCTTCCAGGTAAACGACGCTGCCAAGCGGCAGCAATTCTTTGATTTATCCATTTCCCAACAACTCCTTGTGTTGCTTCAAAAAACGCCTGCCATACCAATCCTCCAGCGATTTTCCTTCTCGTTTCCGGTATTTTTCAGGGTATCTGAATTTGTAATACGCCAACAGAAAATAAGGAAATCCTACGAAGATAACGGCGGCAATGGATCCGACATTGATGATGACCCACGCCAATAAAAATCCAAAAGCTTGTATTGATGTTGACAGTTCCAGCGAAAAGCTTCCTAACATCAGTTTGATCATAATCCCCACACCTAGAATCCCCATTCCATACACAGCCATGAGGCCGGCAACTTTATCCTGTAGAGCGGGCGTTGCGGCTTCATGATACAAAAGCCTTCTCAGATACTTCAGTTTCACAACAAGCATCCAGCAAGCCAGAAATATCATGGAAGCATAAATAGCGCCAACCCAAAAGAATGACAGAGCAGGCAAAAGAAAATCAGTGAACAGCAGATCCAGTTCCAACAAGAACCAGATCATTGCCGTAAAGACATGAAAATTATAGCGATAAGGCAATATATAGTTTCGTTTTATTGCCTTCCCGGCCAGCACCAGCAATAGCCAAAGAAACAGGCAAATCAGAAAGAATTCAGCCGTCAGGAAACTTTTCTCATATATAGGGGCCCTCAATTCCTCGGCATCGTTATGGAGCATGACGGAAATAACGAACACCGCAAAATTGAGTCCTATGACAAAGACTGCCGCCAATATAAAACTATAGAGCTTGAACCTCAGAGAAGAGCTTCCCTTGTCAAAATGCTTGGCCGTTTTGAGATGCTGCGCGTCCTGCAATTTCCGGAATCCATCATTCTCCAGATTCAAACTCTCTTCAAAGCTGGCTTGGATTACCGATTTTTTCATCATTGCTTATGACGCAAATCCTAGTGCCTTTCCAAGGCCGCTAAAAACACTGGAAACGGTATTTGCTGCTCCTTGGATACCCCTGCCAATTTTGTTCATGATATTTTTTGTTCCTTGAACGGGATCATCAAAGAATTTAGGCTCCACAAACTTGATGCCTTGAACAATAAGGCCCACTCCTGCTCCAATACATGCCCCCGGAACACCTCCAATGGCGGATCCAATAGTAGCTCCTTCCAACGGACCTACGCTGGCTATTGCAGAAAGCGCTCCTTTACCAACAGCCTTACCGATATCACCTGTTTTGCAATATTCAGCGACACCGCTTGAAACAGCTGTGATACCAAGCTCGGCAAAGGTTAAGACCGTGGCAGCTTTTGCGGCAAATTTACCGACCACTTTTCCTAATGACCCTACCAGCTCCCCGCCTTTGGTCACGAAGTCAGACAGTGGCTTGATACCAGCAACTTTTTCCAGAATGGCTTTGGCGCCCGCCTCGAAAGGACTAGCGAAATTTTCGAGCCATTTAAAACCCTTAGAGACCTTCTCTCCAAATTTTCCCATTTTTTCGTACTTGGCCAAACCATCCAGCACTTTCGAGGTAAAATTATACCCTTTAAGGCCTGTTTTTTCTATGGCCGTCAAAATTTCCCAGAAACCATCTGATTTCAGGATGGATTCCGTAAAATTCTTGGGAAGCAAGGCTAACAGCTGGCCGAAACGTTTTACCCCATCGCTTTCCACAACATCCTTAAATACCTTGTAATATTTAACAGCTTCAGCTTGAATATCTGCCAATTGGGTGTTGTTGTTATCTTCATTCTTCCTTTCATGCAAAGAACAGTATGGATGTGCTCCAGGCAAGTCACGCAAATTCGTTACAGCGCCCGCCCGAGTCGTTTCCGGACTATTTTCCTGACTGTTTTTTGCCTGTGGTGTTTCGGTAGCATCCACCTCTGCGGCTGTACTGGAAGCGTTCGCTTCATTCGGCATGATCCGTCGCGTAGAGGCAGGGGCAACGGAGGCAGAACTCAGACGATTTGTGATGGGCGTCATCATGATGCATTTCCTTCAATTCAGTGGGGCGCAAAAAATGGGATGCAGCCCTGCACCCGACAAGCTGCATTGCGACTGTAGGACATTGTTTTCATCATGCACAGCTAGGATCGTTACTAGGTGCCTTTTCTAGATATAGGGGTATCTATCTATACAACGAAAGTCTACTTCCCCTGATCCGCCCGATTCTCTTGGGCTGCGCGGCTGGCTCAGTCCGGGTAGCGCACTATCGTGACCTCTGCGGCAGACTCAATGTCTTTGAATGCCGACAGCATCACGCGCAGCGATCCTTCTGCGCCAAAACCGCCGGTGCTGGCGCCAATCAGCGGAAACGCCACGCTGGCAAAGCCGTGCTCATTGACCAGCCGCATGGCCGAATGCACCGACTGGCCAATGGACGCCTCGCTCGCGCGCCACCACAGGCTGATGCCCGCCACATGAATCAGCGCCTTGCACGGCAGCCGCCCCGCGCCCGTGAGCACCGCCCCGCTCAAGGGAATCGGCCCCAGGTGCCCCAGCTCGCGAAAAGGCGCGCAGCCCGCCCGCCGCCGAATGGCCCCGGAAACGCCCTGCGGCAGCAGCAGCCACCAGGGGATGATGTTGCGGTTCCAGGCATTGACCAGCACCTGCGCGGGCTGATCCAGCAAATCACCATGAACGATGCGGGGCGTCATGAACTGCGGGCGTGGCGGAGTTGAACGGGCTGGCAAGTATGTCGCGCGGGGCCGCCGCACTGCATGGCAGACATGCCTTCATGGCGGCCCGCCCGCTCCGCAGGCCGGAATGGATGCGGATGGCGCAGGCGGGTGAGATGGCTTGCTGGGCCGCTCCTTCCGCCAGGCATCATTTAAAAACAGGAGCAAATCAAGGGCGATAAAAATGCCCGCTGCGCTTTCTGCACTAGGACCTCACGCTATGGATAGAGGAGCGAATTCAGGGGCGCTCCATCCATCCTGAAAAGCGGTATGCAGCCCGCCTGCGGGCGAAAGCGCGGGCTTGGGCGGCGGGCGGGGTCACTTGGGCAGGCGCGCCAGTTGCTCTTGCAGGCGCGCCAGCGTGGCGCCAAAGGTGGCGGCGCGGGTTTTTTCCTGCTCGATGACGGCGGGCGGCGCTTTGGCCACGAAGGCTTCGTTGCCGAGCTTGGCCTGCGTTTTGGCGATTTCGCCTTCGATGCGGGCAATTTCCTTGCCCAGCCGGGCGCGTTCGGCGGCCGCGTCAATTTCAAGGTGCAGCGCCAGGCGCGCGCCGCCGGCCACGGCCACGGGGGCGGCCTGGGCGGCGGCCTGCCAGGCGGGCGTGTCGTCAAACACTTTCACTTCGCTGAGCTTGGCCAGGGCCTGAAGGGCGGGGGCGGCGGCGCGCAGGCTGGCGGCGGCTTCGGGCGTGTCCGCCACGGCATACAGGGGCAGGCGCTGGGCGGGGGAGACCTGCATTTCGCCGCGCAGGGCGCGGCAGGCGTCCACCCACTCCTTCAGGCGGGCCACTTCGGCTTCGGCGGCTTCGTCGATGTGTTCAGGCTGCGCTTGCGGGTAGGGCGCGCAGGCGATGCTCTGGCCTGGCTGAACGGCCTGGCCCGCCAGCGGGGCCACGGTTTGCCAGAGTTCTTCGGTGATGAAGGGAATGACGGGGTGCGCCAGGCGCAGCACGGCTTCAAGCACGCGCAGCAGCGTGCGGCGCGTGGCGCGCTGCTGTTCGGGCGCGCCGGTCTGGATTTGCACTTTGGCGATTTCCAGATACCAGTCGCAGAACTCGTTCCACACAAAGTCGTAAATGGCGGCAGCCACGTTGTCGAGCCGGTAGTCGGCAAAGCCTTGCGCGGCGGCGGTTTCGGCTTTTTGCAGGCGGCTGACGATCCAGCGGTCGGCGGCAGAGCGGCGCTGGGCGCTGCTTTCATCGCCGCAGTCGTGGCCTTCGCAGTTCATGAGCACAAAGCGCGTGGCGTTCCAGAGCTTGTTGCAGAAGTTGCGGTAGCCCTCGCAGCGCTTGCTGTCGAAGTTGATGCTGCGCCCCAGGCTGGCCAGCGCCGCGAAGGTAAAGCGCAGCGCGTCGGCCCCGTAGGCGGGAATGCCTTGCGGAAACTCTTTGCGCGTGGCTTTTTCCACTTGCGGCGCGGTTTCGGGCTTGCGCAGGCCGGTGGTGCGTTTTTTGAGCAGGGGTTCGAGCGCAATGCCGTCAATCAGATCGACCGGATCGAGCACATTGCCTTCGCTTTTGCTCATCTTCTTGCCTTGCGCGTCGCGCACCAGGCCGTGGATGTACACGTCGCGGAAAGGCACGCGGCCCGTGAAGTGGCAGCTCATCATGATCATGCGCGCCACCCAGAAGAAGATGATGTCGTAGCCCGTCACCAGCACGCTGCTGGGCAGATACAGGTTGTAGTCGCTGGTGGCCTCTTCACCCTGCCGGGGCCAGCCCAGCGTGCTGAAGGGCACCAGGGCGGAGGAATACCAGGTGTCAAGCACGTCGGGGTCGCGCTCCAGCGCGCCTTCATAGCCTGCCGCGCTGGCCCGGGCGCGGGCCTCTTGCTCGCTGCGGGCCACGAACACGCGCCCGTCTTCGCCATACCAGGCCGGAATCTGGTGCCCCCACCAGAGCTGGCGGCTGATGCACCAGTCCTGAATGTTGCCCATCCACTGGTTGTAGGTGTTCACCCATTGCCCGGGCACAAAGCGCACCTGCCCGCTTTGCACGGCATCAATCGCTTTTTGCGCGATGGATTTCGTCTCGCCCTCGCCCACTTTGCTCATGGCGACGAACCATTGGTCGGTCAGCATCGGCTCCACCACCTGGCCCGTGCGGGCGCAAATGGGCAGCATGTATTTGTGTGGCTTGATGTCGATGACATAACCGCCCGCCTGCAAATCGGCCAGGAACTTCTTGCGCGCCTCGTAGCGGTCCAGCCCCTGGTAGGGCGCGGGGCCGTTTTCATTGATGCGCGCCTCAGGCGTGAAGATGGTGACGAGCGGCAAGTGATGCCGCTGGGCGCAGGCGTAGTCGTTGAAGTCGTGCGCGCCGGTGATCTTCACGCAGCCGGAGCCGAATTCGCGATCGACGAAGTCGTCGGCAATGATGGGAATGTTGCGGTTGTTCAGCGGCAGCTCCACCCACTTGCCCACCAGGTGGCGGTAGCGCTCGTCTTCGGGGTGCACGGCCAGCGCGCCGTCGGCCATCATGGTTTCGGGGCGCGTGGTGGCAATGGTCATGCCGCGCTCCAGCTTGCCGTCAATCATTTGCGGGCCGTCCACGAAGGGATAGCAGATGTAGTGCATCTTGCCGTCGGACTCCACGCTTTCCACTTCCAGATCGCTCACTGCGCTTTTGAGCGCCGGGTCCCAGTTCACCAGGCGCTTGCCCCGGTAAATCAGGCCCTGCTCATACAGGCGCACGAAGGTTTCGGTCACCACTTCCGACAGGCGCTCGTCCATCGTGAAGTACTCGCGGCTCCAGTCCACGCTGTCGCCCATGCGGCGCATTTGCTGCGTGATGGTGTTGCCCGACTGCTCTTTCCATTCCCACACCTTGGCGACGAAGTTCTTGCGGGCCTCGGGCGGCGTAGCGCCCATGTCGTAGCGGCTGATGCCCTGCGCCTGCAACTGGCGCTCCACCACGATCTGCGTGGCAATGCCCGCGTGATCGGCGCCCGGAATCCAGACCGTGTTGAAGCCCCGCATGCGGTGGTAGCGCGTGAGGCTATCCATGATGGTCTGGTTGAAGGCATGCCCCATGTGCAGCGTGCCCGTCACATTGGGCGGCGGCAGCTGGATGGCAAAGTTCTCGCCCCGGGCGGCCGCCTCGGCGCTGGGCGCGCCCGTGCCGCGAAAGCCCGCGCGGCCCAGCCCCATCGCTTCCCACTGCGGCCCCCAGCGGGATTCGATGGCGGCAGGCTCAAATGACTTGGAAAGGCGGGCGAGGCCGGGCTGTTGGGGTTGGTTCGGCGTGGCGGTCATGGCAAAGCGTTTTGAACGGAGCGTTCTGGAAAAGCAGGGCGGCGGAAAAAGCGCGGGATTCTAGAAGTTCGCCTCTTTGGCGCGCGGCCCGCAGCCGCTGGCGCAGCAGGCCGCGCTGCCGCATTGGCCCGGCACGCAGTGCGAGAATGCCGCCCCAAATGACCACCGCTTATTCAACACTGGCGCTTGCCGAGCCGCTCAAGCGCGCCGTGGCCGAGATGGGCTACGAAAACATGACCCCCATCCAGGCGCAGGCCATTCCCGTGGTGCTGGCCGGGCAAGACGTGATGGGCGCGGCTCAAACCGGCACGGGCAAAACGGCGGCCTTCTCGCTGCCGCTGCTGCAAAGGCTGCTCAAGCACGAAAACACCTCCGCCTCGCCCGCGCGCCACCCCGTGCGCGCGCTGGTGCTGCTGCCTACGCGCGAGCTGGCCGACCAGGTGGCGCAGCAAATTGCCCTGTATGCCAAATACACGCACTTGCGCAGCGCCGTCGTCTTTGGCGGCGTGGACATGAAGCCGCAAACCGCCGAGCTGAAAAAGGGCGTTGAAGTGCTGGTGGCCACGCCGGGCCGCCTGCTCGATCACATCGAAGCCAAAAACGCCGTGCTCGGCCAGGTGGAATACGTGGTGCTGGACGAGGCCGACCGCATGCTGGACATCGGCTTTCTGCCCGACTTGCAGCGCATCCTCAGCCACCTGCCCAAAAGCCGCACCACGCTGCTGTTTTCGGCCACCTTCTCGCCTGAAATCCGGCGGCTGGCCGAAAGCTACCTGCACCAGCCCGTCGCCATTGAAGCGGCCCGCCCCAACGAAACGGCGGCCACGGTCGAGCAGCTTTTTTTCAGCGTGGACGGCGACGACAAGCGCCGCGCCGTGCGCCACATTCTCAAAGAGCGCGATTTGCGCCAGGCCTTCATCTTCACCAACAGCAAGCTGGGCTGCGCGCGCCTGACGCGCGCGCTGGAGCGCGACGGCCTGCGCTGCGCCGCCCTGCACGGCGACAAAAGCCAGGATGAGCGCCTGAAGGCGCTGGAGGCCTTCAAGGCCGGCGAAGTCGATTTGCTGGTCTGCACCGACGTGGCCGCGCGCGGGCTGGACATCAAGGACGTGCCCGCCGTCTTCAATTACGACGTGCCTTTCAACGCCGAAGACTACGTGCACCGCATTGGCCGCACGGGCCGCGCGGGCGCTTCGGGGCTGGCCGTCACGCTGGTGGCCCCAGGCGACGCGCGACTGGTGGCCGAGGTGGAAAAGCTCATCAAGAAAAAAGCGCAAGTGCAGCCGCTGGCACTGCCCGGCGGCGAGCGGCGGGAAGGGCGCGAAGATCGTGGGCGGCGCGATTTCCGCGACCGCAGGGACGGCCGTTCAGAAGGCCGCTCAGACGCCAGCGCGCGCGACAGCGTCTATGCCACGCGCCAGTTGCCAGGCCAGCCGCCAGACCCCTTTTTCGACCGGCCATACGAGCCTGCCGCGCAGGGCGAAGCCGCCGAATTGCCCGCCTGGGAAAAAGCCGCCCGCAGCGCCCCGGCCATCGCCCGGTCCGGCCTGCTCTCGCCCAACATCAAGCCCCGGCGGCAGGTGGCGGTGCTGTTCAAGCCCCGCACGCAGGAGCCGGGCGAGGCGGACGCTGCGCCAAGCCAGACGCCGGACGGGCAGCCCGGCTGAACCGCAGCCAGGCCGCTTGCGAAAAAAGCGGGCCGCGCGGCCCGCTTTTTGCTTGCGCCCGCAGCGCGCGGCAACGGGGAGCCGGTCTCCAGCCGCGCCTCTGCGCCTCTTTTGACCTAAAAAAAGAGGAGCAAATACAAGGCACGAAAAAAGGCATCTGCGCAGTTTCCACTAGGACATCACGCTATCAAACCAGGAGCGAAATAAGGCAAAGGAATGAAAGCGGGCGAAATGGCGGTGCCCGCGCCCGCCGTCATGCCGCTGGCAGCGCAGGCACGTCAAAGCCCTGCGGCGGCAGCCCTTGCTGCTGGCGCTGGCACATGGTCAGCAGCGCCTGCTCCAGATGGCGCGTCAAGCGCGCGGTGTCAAACAGCGCGCTGGCGCGGCCCTGCTGGTTCAGGCGCTGGCGCAAGGCGGCCAGCTCCTGCGCATGCGTGGCCAGGCGCAAGGCCAGGGCCTCGTATTCATCGGCCGTTTGCGTGACGAGTTCGGGCAGGCCCACGGCGTGCAGCAGGCTGGCGGCCATGCGGCCTGCGAAGCTGCGGCCCGTTTGCGTGAGCACGGGCAGGCCGGCCCAGAGCGCGTCGCTGGCGGTGGTGCCGGCGTTAAAGGGCAGAGTGTCCAAGAACAAATCGGCCAGGCGGTAGCGGGCCAGGTAGTCGCCGTAGGCGCAGCGCTCGGCAAAGACCAGCCGCCCGCCGTCGATGCCGCGCCGCGCGGCCTGCGCGCGCAAATTGGCGCGAACGTGCTCGCCGTCATTGACGAGCCAGAGCACGCTGCCGGGGACGCGGTGCAGCAGGCGCATCCAGATGTCGAACATGCCCGGCAGCACTTTGTAGGTGTTGTTGTGGCAGCAAAAGACAAAGCCGTTTTCGGGCAGGCCCTGGCTGGCGCGCGTGGGCACGGCGGAGCTGATGGCGCGCTGGCTGTCGTTGGGCTGGAAGGTGTCGGGCAGGCGCACGACGCATTCGCTGAATTCGCCTTCGCTGCCGGGCGGGGCCACGTGGCGGTCGGCCAGGATGTAGTCAATTTCATCCATGCCGCTGGTGCCGGGAAAGCCCAGCCAGGCCACTTGCAGCGGCGCAGGGCGCAGCAGCGGCACGCCCGCCTGGCCGTCGCCCGTGGCGCCCATGAGGTCGATCAGCACATCCAGCCGCAGTGCGCGAATGCGGCTGGCGGCCTCTTCGGGCGTGCAGCGGCCCAGGGCGATGGATTCGTCAAAGGCGGCCAGCACGCGCTGGCGCATGGGCGTGTCAGGCACGGCTTTGGCGCAGGCGTCGATGCCGATGACGCGAAAGGCGCTGCGATCGTGCGCCTCGAACACGCCCGCCAGCAGGTAGGAAACGGCGTGATCGCGCAAGTCGCCCGAGAGGTAGCCCACCCGCAAGGGGCGGCCAGCGGCGGGCGCGGGCACGGGTTCGGGCGGTTTGGGGCGCGCGGGCAGCGGACGGGGCAGCTTGGCGCGCTCGGCCGCCACGCAGGCGCGCGCGCTGCGCAGCAAATCGGCGCCCGTGGCGTCCGGATGCGCCAGCATGGGAAAAGCCATGCTGTAGGCGTTGTGCTCATCCAGTTGCGCCAGAACGCGCGCCCAGAGCGCGGGCAGATCGTCCCAGCGGGCCTGCTTTTGCCTGTAGCGCATCAGCTCCGCCAGAAAGGGCGGCTTGTCGTCCAGCGCCACGCCTTTTTCCAGACAGTCCAGCGCCTGCTTGTCCTCGCCCAGCTTGAACAGCGCGCGCGAGCGGCCCACCCATGCGTCCGCGTTGCCCGGATCGCACTGGCAAGCCTGTTCGTAGCTGGCGGCGGCGGGCTGCGGCTGATCCAGCGCCATTTCGGCATTGCCACGGCTGACCCACAGGCCGCTGTGCCGTGGCGCCACGGCCAGGCCGCGCCGGGCGCAGGCCAGGGCGTTCTCGAACTGCCGCCCGTCTTCCAGCGCCGCCGCCAGCGCGTGCCAGTGAAGGGCGTCGGCAGGCGCCAGCCGCGCGGCCTGTTGCAGGCTTTGCACCGCCTCGGGCAGACGCCGCAAATCGCGCAGCGTATTGCCGCGCAGCAGCCAGGCGGCAGGCTGCGCCGGATTGAGCGAGAGGGCGCGGTCGGCGCTGGCCAGCGCTTCCTCCAGCCGCTGGGCGGCATGCAGCGCGCGGCCCCGGTCGCACCACAGGGCGGCATCCGCCGGAGCCAGCGCCACGGCGGCGTCAAAGTGGCTGATGGCCTGCTGCACGCGCCCCTGCTGGCTACAGGCCACGCCCAGCATGGCCCAGGTGCGGGCGTCTTGCCCGTTGAGCGCGGCCGATTGCTCCAGGGCGCTGGCTGCGTCGGGCCATTGACTGGACATGAGGTGCATCAGGCCCAGCATTTGCCAGGCCAGCGCGTCGCCCGGTTGCGCTTGCAGGTGCTGGCGCAGCAGCTGCGCGGCCTGCGGCAGGCGGCCCTGGCTGGCCAGACGCGAAGCTTCCTGAAGGGCGGCGGCGGGGGCGCTTGCGGGCTTATTCATCCAGCTCGCTGTCTTCGTGCTCGTCCTGCTCGGTCACGCGCCCGGCCAGGGCGGGCCTGAGCGCCTGCGCGCCCGTCAGGAAGTCATCCAGCGGCTGCGCGGGGGCCAGCCGCCAGGAGGGCGGATACAGGTGCGACAGATAGAGCGTGCCCTGCCCCAGCCGCTTGTGCGACTGCCACTGCAAGCCCAGTTGCAGGCCCAGGGCCGCCAGCAGCAGGCAGGCCATGCCGCCCGCCAGCAGGCGGCGCGACAGCGGCGTGGCCGCGCACAGGTGCCGCCACACAGTGGCCGCCAGCACGGCATAGGCCAGGCTGCGGTCAAAGCGCGCCAGCGCAGGCCACGAAAAGGCAAAGGCGCCTGCGTGCAGCGCAGCCCCGATGCCGCCAAAAGCCAGCAGCCCCAGAGCCGCAATGCGCAGATGGCGGCCAAACATGGCAAAGCCCGCGAAGAGCTTGCTGGCCATCATCCACAGCAGCACCCACGCCAGCAGCGGCAGAAAGACGCCCAGGCTTTCCGACAGGATGCGGCCCGCGACATTGCCCGCCGTGTTCATGCGCAGCAGCGTTTCAACCGCCACCCAGCTCAGCAGCGCGGCCACGGCCAGCACCGTGACAGCCAGGCCCCGCCGCGATGCGGGCCGCCAGGGCTGGGGCGGGGGCGGCTCGGCGCTGGCCAGCCGCAGCATGAGCTGGGTGCGGCCCACGGCCAGCGCCGCGCCCGGCTCCCAGATGAAGGACTGCCCGCCGCGCATGTGGCGGCGGCCCAGCCAGACGCCATTGACGCGGTCCAGCACCCGCACATGCACGCGGCCCGCCTCGTCCACGCCCAGGCGCAGATGTTCGGCAGCCAGCGCCGGATCGGTCAGCACGGCATCGGCATGGACGGCGCGGCCCAGCGTGCAGGGCCAGCGCATGATGGGCACAGCCTGCGCCAGATGGCGGCCGCGCTCGCTGACTTCCAGCACGGCCAGCGCGCGGGCGGCTGGCGCGGCCCGGGGCGGCAGCGGCGGCTGGCCGGGCGATGCGTCCTGCGGCAGATCGCGCGACAGAACGGGTTCCACAGGCGCGGCGGCGGTCATGGCGCGGCCCCCTCTTGCGCGCTGGCCTGGGCATCGGCCTGCCAGGCAAAGCCATCCAGAAAGTGGCGCGACAGCAGCAAGGCGTTGTCAAAGGACAGGCCGGCGGCATCCATGCGCCCCAGCACGCTGCTTTTGGGCTGATTGACGCTGGCAACCAGCACGGTAAGGTCATACAGCCCCGTCAGCTTGCGGTAGGCGCGCATGCACAGCACCACGCGGGCGGGCATGCCCTTGAGCTGAACAAAGTCCTGCCGGCATTCGGCCGCACTGCGGCGGGCGTCGCCGTTTTGCGGCAGCGGTTCATTGGCGAAGCTGGCCGAATACTGATAGGCGAAGGCCAGCTCGCGTATGCGCGGCGCGTCATACGCCTCGTAGCGCAGCTGGATGCCGCCCACCTCTCCGGTATCGCCCGTGAACACGCTGCTGTCTATGCGGCATTCGCTGCGCTCGTACGTGAACAGGGCGCGCGGCTCGTGCTCCTGCCCATTGCCCCAGCAGCGCGACAGGCTTTCGGCGGGCAGCGGCACGGTGTAGCGGCCGTAGCGCTCGCTGCGCGCCGTGGAGGCCATGAGGCGCTCCATCAGCGTCTGCTGGTGCTCCAGCAGCTGGCGCGCCATTTCCTCATGGGCCGCGCCCTGCATGGGAGCGGCCTGGCGCGCCTTGTCCAGCAAGGCGCGCGCGAACTCGGCGGGCACGAGAAAGCTCACCTGCTCGGCGTCCAGCCGTTTGGCCACGTTCACGCCAATCACGCGGCCGCGCGCGTCCAGCGCCGGGCCGCCGCTCATGCCGGGGTTGAGCGCGCCGCCAAAGAAGATGCGCGGATAAAAGCTGCGCTGCACCAGCCCGTTGTAATTGCCCTCGGTGATGGCAAAACCCACATCCAGCGGGTTGCCCAGCGAATAGATGCGTTCGCCCTGCTCCAGCGGCTCGCCTTGCGGGCGCAGCTGCAAGGCAGGCACGGGATCGGCGGGCGGCTGCACGGGGCGCAGCACGGCCAGATCGTGCAGCACATCAAAAGCCAGCAAGGCCACTTCGGCTTCCTGGCCATTCACGTTCACGCTCACGCCCCGGTGGCTGTCCGGCTCCAGCGCCAGATCGCTGATGACGTGGAAATTGGTCAGGATCAGCCCCGACGCATCCACATACGAGCCGGAGCCAATGCTGCTTTGCGTGCGGGTGGCGCGCCGCAGCGTGCGGATTTGCACCAGCTTGTCGCGCGCGGCGCGGTAAATCTGCTGCGCGTCGGGCGAAGGCGGCTGCAAAACGCCTGGCGGCTGGCTGGCGCTCTCCTGCGCTTGCGGCGCGCCTGATTCGCCTGATTCGCCTGATTCGCCTGATTCGCCTGATTCGCCTGGCTGCGGCTGCGCGGCAATGGGCGCGAAGCGAACGGGCGCTTCTTCGCCCTCGTCCAGAGCCGCTGGCAAAGCCTGTTGCGGCTCCGGCGGCTCTTCTGCCTGAAAGGATTCCTGATGCGCCGCCTGCGGCTCAAGCGCGGGCTGCGCCAGCGCCACGCCAGCCAGCAGCCCTGCCGCCGCGCCCGCGCACCAGCGGCGCAGACAGCGCGAGAAAGTGTGTATGAATGTGAACATGACAATGGCGCGCGATTGTGGCACGGCGCTTCCAGCGCTCAAGACCGTTCCAAGGCGCTTGCAGGCATTCAAAAGATTCAGCGTTGCCCTTCATGGACCCAATGACCATGAAAAAGCCCGCCGACGCGGGCTTTTGCGCTTGCCTTTGGCAGGCTCTCACTGTGCCGCAGGGGTGCGGATGAGGTAGTCAAACGCGCCCAGGGCGGCTTTGGCGCCTTCGCCGGCGGAGACGACGATTTGTTTGTAGGGCACGGTGGTGCAGTCGCCCGCCGCGAAGATGCCGGGCGCGCTGGTGGCGCCTTTGGCGTCGATGACGATTTCGCCCATCGGGTTGCGCTGCACCACGCTGCCCAGCCATTCGGTGTTGGGCGCCAGGCCAATTTGCACGAACACGCCTTCCAGCGCCACGTGTTCGCTGGCGCCGCTGTCGCGGTTTTTGAAGCTCAGGCCGCTGACTTTGCCCTGGCTGCCGGTGATTTCGGTGGTTTGCGCATGGGTGCGGATGGTGACGTTGGGCAGGCTTTCGAGTTTGCTGACCAGCACGGCGTCGGCTTTCAGGTCCGGGTTGTATTCGAGCACGGTGACGTGCCGCACCACGCCGGCCAGGTCAATGGCCGCTTCCACGCCGGAATTGCCGCCGCCGATGACGGCCACGTCTTTGCCCTTGAACAGTGGGCCGTCGCAGTGCGGGCAATAGGCGACGCCTTTGGTTTTGTATTCCTGCTCGCCGGGCACATTCACGTTGCGCCAGCGCGCGCCGGTGGCCACGATGAGCGTGCGGCTTTGCAGCGTGCCGCCGTTTTCCAGCCGCACGGTGATCAGGCCGCCGGGCTGGGCGGCGGGAATGACTTCGGCCACGCGCTGGGCGCTGATGAGGTCTACCTCGTAATTGCGCACGTGCTGCTCCAGCTGCGCGGCCCAGGCGGGGCCGTTGGTTTCGGGCACGCCGGGGTAGTTGGCGATTTCCATCGTGTCGTTCACCTGGCCGCCAAAGCGTTCGGCCACCAGGCCGGTGCGGATGCCTTTGCGCGCGGCGTAAATGGCCGCCGTGGCGCCAGCGGGGCCGCCGCCAATCACCAGCACGTCAAACGGCGCTTTGGACGAGAGCTTTCCGGCGTCGCGCGCGGCGGCGCCCGTGTCCACTTTTTGCAGGATTTCTTCCAGCGTCATGCGGCCGCTGGCGAAGAACTGGCCGTTCAGATAGACGGCGGGCACGCCCATGATTTCGCGCGCTTCGATTTCCTGGGGAAACAGCGCGCCGTCAATCACCGTCACGCGAACGCGCGGGTTGAAGATGGCCATGAGCGAGAGCGCCTGCACCACGTCGGGGCAGTTGTGGCACGACAGGCTCATGTAAACCTCGAAATTCAGGTCTTGCGCCGGCTCCAGCGCCTTGATTTGCGCCAGCGTGTCTTCGGCCACTTTGGGCGGGTGCCCGCCCGTCCACAGCAGCGCCAGCACCAGGCTGGTGAATTCGTGGCCCAGCGGAATGGCGGCAAAGCGCAGATGCTGCGGGCCGTCGGGCCGCGTGAGGGCGAAAGAAGGCGCGCGCGCGTCGCTGCCATCGGTGCGCAGCGTGATGTGCGCGCTCATGCCCGCCACTTGCTCCAGCAGCTCGCGCAATTCGGCGGATTTGGCGTCGCTGCCCAGCGTAGCCGTGAGGGTGAAGGGGCGGCGCAGCATGCCCATGTATTGCTGCAACTGGGCGGAGATGTCTTTGTCAAGCATGAAGATTCCTTTCGTATCCGATGGGACTGATGGGTGATGGATATTCGCTCTTTATTTAATAGCTGCCTGCGCACGTTTCACGGAGACCACAGCCGTTTTCAGGCCCTCAAATTCGCTCCTGGAAAAGGAGCTTTGCGCCGACTGCCGGAGAACAGCCAGGCGAAAAAAAGCCGGACGGCCAGCGGGTCGCGCGCCCGCCTTGCCTGCCATCCGGCCCGGTTTGCATGAAGCGGCCCGAAGGCCGTGAGGCATCAGCAGCGGTTCAGATTTTTCCGACCAGCTCCAGCGAAGGCTTGAGCGTTTGCTCGCCTTCCTTCCACTTGGCGGGGCAGACTTCGCCGGGGTGCGCAGCCACGTATTGGGCAGCCTTAACCTTGCGCAGCAAATCGCCCGCATCGCGGCCGATGCCTTCGGCGGTGATTTCCACGGCCTGAATCACGCCTTGCGGATCAACGATGAAGGTGCCGCGATCGGCCAGGCCCTGGTCTTCGCGCATGTTTTCAAAGTTGCGCGTGATCGTGCCCGTGGGGTCGCCAATCATGGTGTATTTGATCTTGCCGATGGTCTCGGACGCATCGGCCCAGGCCTTGTGCACGAAGTGCGTGTCGGTAGAGACGGAGTAAATCTCCACGCCCATCTTCTGGAATTCGGCGTAGTGGTCGGCCACGTCGCCCAGCTCGGTGGGGCACACGAAGGTGAAATCGGCCGGGTAGAAGAAGAACACGGCCCACTTGCCTTTGACATCGGCTTCGGTCAGCTCGATGAACTGGCCGTTTTTGTAGGCGCTGGCCTTGAAGGGTTTGATTTCGGTGTTGAGTACGGACATGAGAGGCTCCTTGAGTTGAGAGGTTGAGATGGACGCCTGCGAACAGGTTCTGAAAAGCGCGCCTGGCTGGGCGACGGGCTGAATTATCAAGGCAAACTATCGAATATTCCAATTCATTTTGCCTAATCTATTGTTAGGCGGGAGCTATCTGCTGCGGTGAGGCGCGCCTTTGGGCTGATTGCTCCGCCGAACCACATCAAAAACAGGAGCAAATAAAAGGTGCCTGGAGTGCCTGTCTGCGCAGATCCCACTAGGATATAGTGCTATTAATGTGGGAGCAAGATACTCCAGTGCTTCGCCAACTTCGATCCGCCTTGAAGCAAAGGGATTCCAATTGAAGTGAACGCGAAGCGCGGGCGCGCTTGTTCCTACGTTCTTGCCTTGGCAAGGCCCGTCCTGCGCTGTCTGCGTTTGCTGGCAGACCGGCGAGCAAGTCCTTATTCGCCTTGTTGGGCTGCGGGGGCGGCAGGCTCTTAGCGCCTGTTCTCAAAGAGAGAATTTACGCAAACTCTCGTCATGTATCCAAGTGACATGACCGATGAACAGTGGGAAGTTGTGCAAAAGCACCTTCCGGCAGGCAAACGTGCAGGCAGACCTCGGGGCGCAGCGCCCGGGACATGATCAACGATCAACGCCATCTTCTATGTGCAAGCTACGGGTTGCCAGTGGCTTAGCAGCCGGTGGCTTGCTTGCACATAAAAGAAAAGATGGCACCGATGCCCCGAGCACGAGACAGTTGGGCAGAAAAATTCGCGGCAGACGGCCCGCAGGTCATCAAGCGGCAGCAGCATCTTGCGAGGCTGCACCACAACGGGCATTCTGCACGAGCGTGAGCGTCGTTTGCAGGCGATGGGCAGTGTGGCTGGCATCGGTGAAGACCGAACGAGACTTCCGACGCCGGATAGCGCTTTCACCTACGCCATAGCGGGCATTCTGCACAGCTGCCGAATCAGCGCTGGCAGCGATCCCGATGCGGACGATATGGGAATGGCGCGAGCGTTCTTGTGCAGGGCAATGATCATGATGCAGATGCAAACGCTGATAAGACTGTCGAAGATGCCTTGAGCTGATCCATCAGTTCGCTCATCATCGCGTGCGCCATGAATAGCGCATAGCGCTTAGTGTCTATCCAATCGTCCGGGATGTGACAGCCAAAGTTCATGGCGATAGCTAGCAAAGCAAAGTGTACACTTCGATTCCAGGCTTACAGTTGGAAGCCCGCCTTCGTACTTGCATTCCTTCATGGGATCTTGCAACTTGTAAAGTGCTCTCTCGTGAATATCTAAGCGAATGACATCAGACTGTTCATAAAAAATGCCAAATAATGACAGAATATTCTCTTTGGCGTGCATGGCTTGCGGGCTGCCCGTCATACTCTCCATCTATCCACCAATGGTGGATATCCCTCAGCATGCAGCCCAAATTGCGGCTCTAAGAGCCATCTTTCTGGGAGAGCCATGGGAATTCAGTGATCTATTTCGCGTTCAGCTATTTACTCCCTACTGGCTGGGCTACGGAATCGTCATGGCGCTGACGGCGCTGACAGACATCGTTACGTCCATAAAATGGACTGTTGCAGCCTCACAAATTCTTTTTGTTTGGACCGCTGCGCGATTCAGTATTCAAATGGGCATGCCTACTGCTTTGCGCTGGACTTTTTTGATCCTGCCATTCGGATTTGCCTATGAGTGGGGCTTTCTGAACTTCATCGTAGCCGCACCCTTCGCCTTTCTTTTCCTTAGCCAGGTGCTACACTGGCGAGATCGGCCGACGAGAAAAACAGGCTGGGGATTGGTTGCATTTGTTCACTTACTGTTTTTCGCTCATTTTCTTATCACCGCTTTTTCTTGCATGGTTGCCGTTTTTCTGCTGGCAACCCCCTGGAAAGGCGTGAAGCACTGGATAAGGTGCTGCATGCCTGTGTTTTCCGTTCTGCCCATTACCCTTGGCTGGATTTCTATCACCTTGATGACTGTGCCAGAAGCCAGCGGGCCTACAGTATGGGCGCTGGGATTTCTGCGCCTTGATACGTTTCCAATTCTACTGTCTTCAGCACCGTATGGAAAGACTGGTTTTCTCATTGGTTTACTTCTGCTAATTCTCCCCTGGCTATATGGGGCAAAGCCACGCCGGTCACGGATGGCATGGGCACCATTCATCGTGTATTGCTTCTGGATGTTCATCGTGCCAAGCACTTTGGCCGGGACCGCATTTGTTTACCAACGATTCGGTTTTTTCGGATTGCCGCTTTACTACTCCGCCTTTCTCATGGAAGGCCCGCCCATGCCGCGGCAAAATCTTATTAAATATGGTCTTGCAGGATTTTCCTTCCTGATAATCTGTTTGAGATGCATGCAAGTCGATATCTTCAACAGGGAAATGGAAGGCTATCGTTCGGTCATCAGCCAGACGGAGCCGGGGCGTCGGCTGGTTTTCATGGCCTTCGATCGTGACAGCCGGTCAAGCGACAATGCACCTCTAATGTTGCAAATTGGTGGATGGTACCAAGCCGAACGAGGAGGTCTCGCAGAATTTAGTTTTGCCAGATTTCCCGGGCTTCCGCTGGTTTTTAAATCCAAGACAGGGCCTGGAATATATGGAGGATTTGAATGGATGCCCGGCGTCTTCGACTGGGAGCGCAACGACGGCGAGCACATTGATTACCTCCTTGTGCGGCACCCGCAAGACGGTTCCGAGTGGATTGCGGATCGCACGCACGGTCGGATGTCTCTCTTGGCCCGTGATGGCCTTTGGCAGCTTTTCGGGAAAAAGGCTGTTTATGAAACCATTTCACCTCCTTCTTCGCCGCCATTGCAAAAACACAGAGCGCAAAAATGAAGAAAATCGCCATCTTGCAATCGAACTATATTCCATGGAAAGGATATTTTGATATTATTAGATCTGTAGACTTATTTATCTTCCATGATGATTTACAATATACTAAAGGTGACTGGAGAAATAGAAACAAGATAAAAACACCTAATGGAATAAAATGGCTCACTATCCCATGTGGAACAAATGAAAAAAGATTGATTTGTGAAGTAGAAATCACAGATCATTCATGGCAGAAACAACACTGGAACTTGATACAGATGTCCTATAAGAAATCTGAATATTTCTCAGTATATAAATCCTTTTTCGAAGATATTTTTTTAGGTGAAAATTGGAAAAACCTTTCTGATTTTAATCAGACTATAATAAAAAAAATATCTAAAGAAATACTGAACATTGATACAGAATTTGATGATTCTAGAAGATATGAACTAAAAGAAAAAAAAGGAGATAGAGTAATAGAACTATTGAAAAAGGCTAATGCTGAGTATTATCTTTCTGGGCCAGCAGCAAAAGACTATATAAATGAAAAGGTATTCAAAGAAAACAATATATCTTTAGAATGGATGGATTACTCAAACTATCCAGAATATACACAATTATATCCTCCTTTTGAACATTTTGTCTCTATTATAGATCTTATTTTCAATGAAGGTCCTAACACTCTTAATTTTATGAAGAAAATAAATTCAAAATGAAATCCATATCCATAATTACTACCCTATATAAATCTGAGATTTATGTAGATAAGTTCACTCATCTATGTGAAGATGCGTTAAATAAAATTGGTTGTAATAATTACGAGATTATTTTTGTAAATGATGGTTCGCCAGATAATGCTTTAGAAAAGGCTATTAAACTAAAAGAACAACATGCAAATATTGTTGTCATAGAACTTTCTAGGAACTTCGGACACCATTATGCTCTTATGGCGGGTATAGAAACTGCTACTAAGGATCTTATATTCACTATAGATTGTGATATGGAGGTATCTCCACTATATTTAGTAGACTTTGTAAAAAAATTTAATGAAAATGATTGTGATGTTGTGTATGGAATAACCCCTAAAAGAAAAGGGAATTTTGTAGAGAAGGTAGGAGGTAGTATTTTCTATCTTTTATTTGACAAAATAGGAGGAATAAAAATTCCTAGAAATATTCTTACTGAAAATCTAATGACAAGGCAGTATATAGAAGAATTAATAAAAGATAAAAGAGAAAGTTTTGATGTTGCTCTTTGTCGAGG
>ERZ773077.262-NODE-262-length-40216-cov-8.719330_pt1 | contig 40216 bp, 33 predicted proteins | sample MGYA00580612_ERZ773077 | MGnify/ENA primary metagenome ERZ773077 (study PRJEB29015, sample SAMEA2737971) | human oral metagenome | biome: human oral; feature: human-associated habitat; material: dental | place: China | collected 2021 ...
CCTCCTTGGCTGCCTCTACGCGGTTAGGCTCGAAGTCCATGGCGAGCATGCTCGTAGAGATGTCCATCGTGAGCATGATGTCGATGCCCTCTACCTGGCTCTCTGTCCAGCTCGTCGAGCTCTGAGGACGAGCTAGGGCAATGATGATGGCCGAGAGCCCGAGGAGGCGCAGGATGGGGATGAGGTGCCGTAGACGGACGCGCCAGCCAGCACCTGCCCCCTGGAGTAGCTGTAGGGAGGGGGTCCGCAGCGTGGCCTGCTGCTTGCGCTGCCAGAGGATGTAGAAGAGGGCTAGCGCAGGTATGAGAAGCAGTAGCCACAGGACGTGAGGATGGAGGAAGGTCATGCCGTCACCTCCTTTCTGTCTGAGGCTTCAGCACGCTCTGCCGTATAGAGCTCACCCGCCAGCTCTAGGGCTAGACGGTAGGACTCGTGGGCTTCGCTTGGCATCGGAAGGCTCTTGGCGAACTTCACGAAGTCCGCTTGGGCGAAGATCCCTTCCAGGTGCCGTAGTATGCGCGGATCGACCTGGCGACCGCTCAGGGCTGCGATGAGCTCGGAGCTCGTCAGCTCGAGGGCCTCGATCCCCCATAGCTCAAGGAAATAGTGACGCAGTCCCTCAGTGAGCAGTGAGTAATAGGCCTTGAAGTCCTGCTGCGTCTCCAGCGGAGCCTTCACAAGCGGGGCAAGCCGCTTCTGCAACTGCTCCAGCGGCGTATAGGTAGGGACAGGGACAGGCTTCGCGGGCTTCATATACCGCGCCCTCCTCTTGTACTCGTATACGAGGATTGCGACAAGGAGCAGGCCTGCTAGGACGTAGCTGATCCAGCTCGTCCAAAGGATGAGGAAGAGATCCAACAGGGTATAGGGCTCCTCCCAGGGATCCATGATGGGCTTGAACTCCTCGGGCTTGGAGACATCGACCTGTGGGGCGATGACATTTAGGGCTAGGGCCTTGGAGCTCGCCTGTCCGGAGGGCGTCTCGACGATGATGGGGGGGAGGTTGACGAGCGTCGAGTCGAAGGAGGTCACGATCATACGCGCCTTGATCTCCTTGACCCCGTTCCCTATGTCGAGGGTATCGAGAGCGCCGAACTCAAGGACACGGAAGCGCGCATTGCCCGTGCTGTCCTCGCTTAGCCAAAAGCGTGTCTGGGCTAGGTTGTCCGTGCGGATAATCATATCTATAGCCGCGGGCTCCCCGATGCGTATCTCGGGGCGATCTAGGCGTGTCTGTATAGAGACGTTCTGCCCCGAGGCTAGATGGACAGCCCCTAGCATCAAGATACCTGCTAAGCTATAGCGTCTTGTCTGTAGTGACATAGTGTTAGGATCTGCGTCCGAAGAGGCGTAGGAGCTCGGGCGTATAGTCTCGGCCTGCTGCGAGCTCAATGTGGTCGACTCCCGAACGAAGGCAATTTTGATGGAAGGCCCCGAGCTGGGCCTCTAGCTGCTGCTCATAGGCCTCCCGTAGGCTACGGGAAGAGGTGTCTACCCAGCGGCAGCGCCCAGACTCAGCATCCTGGAGCTGCACCAGCCCAAGACGTGGCAGCTGCATAACCCCCGCGTCATAGGTGCGGATGGCGACTAGGTCATGACGCCGAGCAGCGAGGCTGAGCGAGGTGCGATAGTCCGCCCCCCAGTGGAGGAAGTCAGAGATCAGGAAGGCCGTACAGCGCCGCTTGATGATCTGATTGAGGTAGCTCAGAGGGACGTTGAGGTCCGTCCCTTGGCTCTTGGGCTCGAAAGACAGCAGCTCACGGATCAAGTAGAGGATATGCTTGCGCCCACTACGTGCGGGGATGAAGAGCTCTATCTGATCGGTGAAGAAGATAGCCCCTACCTTGTCGTTGTTCTGTATCGCGGAGAAGGCCAGCGTAGCCGCTAGCTCAGTATTGAGCTCACGTATGCTCTCGCTCTGCGTCCCGAAGGCGGTACTCCCCGTCATATCGACGAGGAGCATGACCGTCAGCTCGCGCTCTTCCTCGAAGACCTTCACAAAGGGATGCGCATAGCGTGCCGTGACATTCCAGTCGATATCGCGTACGTCATCGCCGATCTGATAGTTGCGCACCTCGCTGAAGGCCATCCCACGCCCCCTAAAGGCCGAGTGGTACTGCCCAGCAAAGACCTGCTCGGAAAGCCCCCTTGCCTTGATCTCAATGCGGCGAACTTTCTTGAGTAGCTCTGTGGCTTCTTGCTTCGATTTCATCTATACCTCTTTCCTTCTCCGATCTTATTTGTCCAGTGTCCTAGTGAGCGACTCCCGCTAGGGTACCTCTACCTTATTAAGGATCTCCTTGATAAGCTCATCGGCCGAGAGATTATTGGCTTCGGCTTCGTAGGAGAGGCCTATGCGGTGGCGCAGGACATCATAGCAGATGGCGCGCACATCCTCGGGGATGACGTAGCCGCGGCGCTTGAGTAGCGCGTAGGAGCGAGCCGCCAGAGCTAGGTTGATCGAGGCGCGAGGTGAGGCGCCGAAGGAGATGTAGTTTTTGAAGTCCGCCAGCCCGTACTCCTCAGGGCGGCGCGTGGCGTAGACGATATCGACGATGTAGCGCTCGATCTTCTCGTCGATGTAGACCTCAGAGGCCGTAGCACGCAGGTCGAGGATATCAGCGATGCTGACGACAGGCTTGACCTCGACAGGCTCAGGGCGTATCTGCTGACGTACGATGAGCGCCTCCTCCTCCTTACGAGGGTAGGAGATGAGCACCTTGAGCATGAAGCGGTCTACCTGTGCTTCGGGAAGGGGGTAAGTCCCCTCCTGCTCGATGGGATTCTGTGTCGCCATGACGAGGAAGGGGTTGGGCAGGCGGAAGGTCTCATCACCGATCGTGACCTGACGCTCCTGCATAGCCTCTAGCAGGGCACTCTGTACCTTCGCTGGGGCACGGTTGATTTCATCGGCTAGGATGAAGTTCGAGAAGATAGGTCCCTTCTTCACGGAGAAGTCTTCCTGCTTCTGGCTATACATCAATGTCCCGATGACGTCTGCTGGGAGCAGGTCGGGAGTGAACTGGATGCGCTTGTACTCGGCTTGGACGAGCTGGGAGAGTGTCTTGATGGCAAGCGTCTTGGCGAGCCCTGGGAGACCCTCTAGGAGGATATGACCTCCCGATAGTAGGCCGATCAGGAGTGAGTCGATGAGGTGCTCCTGTCCGACGATAGCCTGCTTCATACCTCGGCGGAGGTCTTCGATGAGGTGTCCTCGGCGGAGGATCTCAGCGGTGAGGGTACGGATGTCTACAGATTCCATTGTATGGTGTTTCCTTGAGATGATGCTTGTGATAGGATTACTAGCGTGAGAGGGTGAGCGCTACTTAAGTAGGGAGCGCTGTAGTAACAACGCCTTGTTCACCGAGTTCGTATCCTGTGCATTGATCTGATACTTGCTAGCTGGTGGGAGGGTGATCGTTATCCCGACGGGGATATTGTCCGGGTCGTTGAGCTTGCCTCGGTTCTCCTGATAGATGTATACCCAGAAGGCCTTATGCCCATATTTCTTTAGAGCCAGGCGGGAGAGACGGTCTCCAGCGTGGAGGCGTACCTGCTCGGCCTGGTTTGCTTGGGGGGAGGGCTGTGGCTCGGCTACAGGAGCTTCGCTGGGGGAGGAGACGAGGGTGTCTAGGTTGACTTGTGGTAGCGTGTCCTGCGAAGCCAGTGTATCCTGTGGAGCTGGTGATGCTGGGGGAACGCTATCCGCCACGGGAGGGAGAAGTGGGCGAGCTGCCTTCTCCCCACCCGAGCTTTGTCCTAGGAGGAGGAAGAGCAGGACTAGTCCAGCTAGAATGCCTCCAGCGAGGATGACCCAGAAGAGCCTACGTGGGCGCTCCTCTGGGGTTACTACTGTTGCCTCTTCAGGGGCATCAGTAGTGCCTCTTGAGGGGCAACAGTAGTGCCCCTCTTGGGGCAACAGTAGTGCCTCTTGAGAGCCTTCCGCAGGCGCTGTATTTAAGGGGGCTGGAGTCAGGGGTTGGAGTACCTCTTGAGCTGGTTCGCTTCCCTCGGTGATGGGGGTGGGGAGAAGCTCTTCTTGCTCGATCAAGCGAGGCGTCTCGGGGGAGGAGGTTTCTTCGAGAGAAGGCTCCTCGAGTAGGGGAGTAGCCTCCACAGAAGGAGCAATGAGGGAGACACGCTGTGCCACGATCGGATAGAGCTCCTCGAGTGTCGCATGCTCTTCGATGGCTAAGTCTGAGCCGATAGAGTCTTCGCTCACTTCCACGGGGGAGAACATGCTGAAGGGCTTGTTCAGCTGGCCGAGGAAGCTCTCCAGAGGTAGGAAGTCATAGGAGGTACACTTCCCCTCCGAGTCGGTGATCGGAGAGAGGGCACCGAGCTTAGGCCATGTGATGCTCGTCCCCTGCTGGAGTAGCTCACTCGTCAGCGTGCTGATCTGCTCTAGCCATGCTCTCACAAGCGTGGGGGTGAGCAGGGTCTGCTGAGTGAGGATCTCTGCTAGGAGTAGGATGGATACGGAGCGAGCAGAGCGCTCACTCTCACTCACTAGACGAAGGGTCAGGCGAGGAGGGATCAGCCAAAACTTGCCGTCAGCCGTACGAGCGACGAACTCCCGGTGCTCCTCCAGCTCCCAGGCGCCAAGTCCTGGGAAGTAGAGACTGCTACCGGCGAGCAGGCGCTGCTCGATCTGGGTGCAGAAGGCTCCCCAGAGCGCTATGGAGTTCTCCGGCTGGAGGGTAGTGGCTTCGGCTAGACGGGCGTGCCAGAGTTCCTCTTGTAGCATCATTGCTCGCATCAGTTAGTGCTCAGCGACTTCGCCGTAGAGGTCGAAGGTGTCCGCTGAAGTGATACGTACTGGGGCGAAGTCCCCGATGTGCAGTGCAGGAGCCTTGTCCCGAGAGATGAGTATCTCTTGGTCTACTTCGGGAGAATCATATTCAGTACGCCCGACGAAGAAGTCTTCCTCCTCGCGGTCGATGAGGGTCTTGAAGGTCTTCCCGATCTTGGCTGTATTCAGCTCTAGGGCGATCTCCTCCTGCGTGGACATGAGACGATCCATGCGCTCCTGCTTCACCGCTAGGGGGATATCATCCTGGTATTCGTTGTGAGCGTAGGTCCCCGTCTCATGGGAGTAGACGAAGGCGCCCATGCGGTCGAAGCGAATGTCTCGGACGAACTGAAGGAGTTCCTCGAAGTCTTGCTCCGTCTCTCCAGGATGTCCTGTCATAAGGGTGGTGCGTAGGTGGATGCCTGGGACTTCCTCTCTCATGTAGCGGAGGAGGTCATAGGTCTCGGCCTTAGTCACTCGGCGACGCATAGCTCGTAGCATAGGATCGCTGATGTGCTGGAGGGCAATATCGAGGTAGTTACAGATGTTCTCCCGCTCCCGCATCACACGAAGGATCTCCTTCGGGAAGTCGGCAGGATAGGCATAGTGTAGGCGGAGCCACTCCAGCCCACGAATATCAGATAGGCGCTCGAGAAGATCGGCGAGCCTATTCTTCTTGTAGATGTCTAAGCCGTAGAAGGTGAGATCCTGGGCTATGAGCTGTATCTCCTTGACACCACCAGCGACGAGGGACTCTGCCTCAGCGATCAGTTCCTCCATCGGGCGAGACTGATGCTTGCCTGTGATGAGAGGGATGGCGCAGTAGGAGCAGCTACGATTACACCCCTCCGAGATCTTCATGTAGGCGTAGTGCTTGGGGGTGGTGATGCTTCTATTCCCGCCAAGGGGATCGTGGTGATAGGCCTTGCCCAGGTCTGTCAGTAGGTTCTTCCAGTTGAACTTCCCATAGTATCCGTCTACCTCGGGGATCTCCTGCTTCAGTTCATCCATGAAGCGCTCCGTGAGACAGCCCATGACGTAGACCTGACCGATGCGACGAGCTTTCTTGGCCTCGACGATCTTGAGGATCATGTTGATGGACTCCTCCTGCGCGTCACCGATGAAGCCACAGGTGTTGATGACGACGATCTCGCCACTCACGGAGTCGGAGTTATGCTTGACCTTATAGCCGTTGGCTAGGAACTGGCGGATGAGCTGCTCCGAATCCATCAGATTCTTTGAGCAGCCGAGGGTAATGACGTCTACTTGATTCTTTCTCATTCTCCGAATAGGGAGTCTACAAATTCTTTCTTTCTAAATAGCTGGAGGTCTTCGATGCCTTCACCGAGACCGATGTACTTGACGGGGATCTGGAATTGGTCAGAGATCCCGATGACGACACCCCCCTTGGCGGTGCCGTCGAGCTTGGTGACCGCCAAGGCATTGACCTCGGTGGCTGCTGTGAACTGCTTAGCTTGCTCGAAGGCATTCTGCCCCGTGCTACCATCAAGTACGAGGAGTACTTCATGGGGGGCATCGGGCACGACCTTCTGCATGACTCGGCGGATCTTCGTCAGCTCGTTCATCAGGCCGACCTTGTTATGGAGTCTACCTGCGGTGTCGATGATCACGACGTCTGAGCCAGCCTTGACTGCTGCGCTCAGCGTGTCGAAGGCCACCGAGGCGGGATCAGCGGACATGTGCTGCTTGATGATCGGTACTCCTACGCGCTCTGCCCAGATGTCTAGCTGCTCGATAGCAGCGGCTCGGAAGGTGTCTCCTGCTCCCAGCATCACGGAGTAGCCCTGTTGCTTGAACTGATAGGCTAGCTTCCCGATCGTCGTGGTCTTCCCCACGCCATTGACTCCTACGACCATGATCACGTAGGGCTTCTTGTCGGCAGGGAGCGAGAACTGCTCCCCGTCGCTGGTACCATTCTCCGTAAGGAGGGTGGCGATCTCACTGCGTAGGATGCTCGTGAGCTCCGAGGTGGAGACATACTTGTCACGTGCTACACGCTCCTCGATACGACGGATGATCTTCAGCGTGGTCTCCACGCCGACATCGCTAGTGATGAGGATATCCTCGAGGTCATCTAGGACGGAGTCATCTACGGTGCTACGTCCGGCGACGGCACGAGCGATCTTGGAGAAGACATTCTCCTTGGTCTTGGAGAGCCCTTCGTCTAGGCTCTCCTTCTTCTTTTTACTGAAGAAATCAAATAGTCCCATAGGCTAAGGGTATAGGCTAGTCCATGCGTCCCTTGTAGTCCTCGTAGTCGTAGGTGCGGAGCACTTCTATCGACCCATCGAGGTGCTTGAGGGCAATGCTGGGGTGAGGAATACCGTTGAACATGGTCGTCTTGACCGTCGTATAGTGGAGCATATCCTCAAAGATGATCTCTTGACCGATCTGTAGTGGCTCATCGAACTCCCAGTAGCCGATGAAGTCACCGCTCAAGCAGCTGTTCCCTCCGAGGCGATAGCTGTGCTTCGTGGCGTCATACTCGCTGACGCTACGGGCTCCACGGACGGCAGGCTGGTAGGGCATCTCTAGACAGTCGGGCATATGGCAGGTGAAGGAGACATCCACGATAGCCGTGCGAATGCCATGGTGCTCCACGATGTCTACCACGGAGGAGGTGAGGTAGCCCGTCTGCCAGCCGAAGGCACTGCCGGGCTCGAGGATGAGGTGCAGGTGAGGATGACGAGCCTTGAAGTCCTGGAGGGTCTTGATGAGATGCTCCACGTCGTAGTCCTTACGCGTCATCAAGTGTCCACCACCCATATTGAGCCATTTGGCCTCTTCGAGTAGGTGAGGGAAGTTCTTCTCGATGATCAGAAGGGTCGCCTCAAGATCCTCAGCCGAGCCCTCACAGAGAGCGTGGAAGTGGATCCCCTCGATGCCCTCGGGGAGATGCTGGAGCTCGCTGGCGGTGACACCGAAGCGAGAGCCGGCTCCGCAGGGGTTGTAGAGGTCGGTCTCTACGGCGGAGTACTCGGGGTTGATACGCAGGCCGAAGGAGACGCTCCCGTCAGTAGGCATCTGCGGACGTAGGCGCTCGATCTGGCTGAGTGAATTGAAGGTCACATGCGAGCTATACTGCAGGATCAGGGGGAACTCCTCGGGGGTATAGGCGGGGCTGAAGGTGTGTGCCTTCGCACCCATCTCCTCGAAGGCCAGGCGAGCCTCGTGGATGGAGCTCGCCGTGCTATGAGGGATGTATTCGCGGATGATCGGGAAGGTCTTCCAGAGGGCATAGGCCTTGAAAGCCAGGATGATCTCCACGCCAGCACGCTGGGCTACCTGCTGGATGAGGCGGAGGTTACTCCGTAGGCGCTCCTCCTCAAGCACGTAGCACGGAGAGGGGCAGGGGGCTTGTATCTTCGTCGTCAAAGCTATCTATATATCTATAACTATACTAGTTTACAAAGATAATCAATCCGCTTGGCTTGTGGTTTAGACGAGCGAGGCTTTCCCTTTTCTTCGTTTTTGCCTGCCTTGAGGGAGGTTCTTTTTATTCCAACTAGTAGGCACTACTGTTGCCCCTCGGGTGGCACTACTGTTGCCTCTGGAGAGGCACTACTGATGCCCCTTTTGAGGCAACACTGTTACCCCGAGCGTAATGAGAAGTGTGCGTGACCTACTCTGCCGAAGAAAATAAAGCTCGCCCCACGAAGCGAACTTCGTGGGGTGAGCTAATGAAAAAGATCTGTGGTGATAGACCTAGTTCAGCGTCGCTGAGCGGATGATCTCACAGACCGTAGGATGGGGGAAGACGATGCGAGAGAGCTCGGCGAGTTTCATCCCATGCTCCACGGCCATCACAGCAGGAACGAGGATCTCAGACGAGCCATTGCCGAAGAGATGAGCTCCGAGGATCACACCATCGGGTGAGGTGAGGAGCTTGCAGAAGCCTCCCCCTCCTTCGTTCTCGATGATGAAGCGCCCCGAGAGCGTCATGGGGACACGATGCACTTCGTAGGGAGTGCCCGTAGCCTGTAGCTCCTGCTCTGTCCGTCCGACAGCCGCGATCTCTGGATCCGTATAGACGATACCCGGGATCGCCTGATAGCTCATCTTGTCCTCCACGCCAGTGATATGGTGGACAGCGACTTGTCCCTCACGGGCGGCGGTGTGGGCGAGCATGGAGGTGCCGTTGACATCCCCCACGGCGTAGAGGCCTGCTACATTGGTCTGCAGATGCTCATCGACGATGACGGCACCTCGGTTGAGCTCTACACCGAGAGCTTCTAGCCCTAGCCCCTCAGTGACCGCACGGCGACCGACACTCACGAGGAGCTTGTCGAAGGGGATCTCGATGTGCTCGCCCTCATGCTCTGCGATGACCTTACCAGGCGCTACGGCAGTCACCTTCGTAGAGAGATGGAACTTCACCCCGCGCTTCTCGAAGCTCTTCTGTAGCTCTTCCGATACCTCGCTGTCCATAGGCCCGAGGATCTTCGGGAGCATCTCCACGACGGTCACCTTCACCCCTAGCGTAGCGAAGAGGGAGACGAACTCCATGCCGATGACCCCACCGCCTAGGACGACGAGCTCCTCGGGGAGCTCACTGACCTCGAGGGCTTCGCGAGCCGTCCAGAAGTCTACTTCGCTCAGTCCAGGGATCGGAGGAACGAAGGCCTGTGATCCAGTGGCTAGGATGACCTGCTTGGCGGTATAGGTAGCTTCACCAGCTTGGATCTGGAAGCCTTCGCTGGTCTTACCTACGAGGCGGGCTGTCTCGGTGACGACCTCTACGCCATGGTTCTGCAGGTTTAGGCGAATGCCAGCTCCCAGCTTCTTGAGGATCTTGGTCTTACGAGCCATGACCTTGGCTAGCTCGTAGTCTGCCGAGGGGATGGCTAGTCCATACTTGCGTCCCTCACGAGCTTCGCTCAGAAGGTGTGCTGAGTGCAGGAGTGTCTTCGTCGGGATACAGCCCTCATTGAGGCAGACCCCTCCGAGCTTGTTCTTCTCAAAGATGATGACCTGTAGCCCGTGAGTAGCTGCATGTTCGGCGGCGTCCGTACCCCCAGGGCCAGCGCCAATGATAGCGACATCGTAGTTCATGTGTAGTATGCGTAAAGTATGTAGGATGAAATGTGAATTAGCTAGCTCAGCCCCTCGATATGCCCATCGACGAAGTCAATCATTTGGGCTTGAGGTACCTTGGGTAGGCCAGGCATGCGGAGTAGAGGCCCGAGGACGAGGACGATCATCTCTGCTCCAGCATTGATGACGACCTCACGTACCTCCATGTCGAAGTCCCGTACACTACCGTAGGCCGTGGGATCTTCGCTGAAGGAATACTGGGTCTTGGCTACGCAGATCGGGAAGCGATCGAAGCCGTAGCGGTGGATGCGATCCAGCTGCTTCTGTGCCTTCGCAGAGAAGGTGATCTGCTTCGCTCCGTAGATCGTACGTGCGAGCTGGGTCGCTTTCTCCTCGATCGTCGCCTCGAGAGGATAGGTGAACCGGAGAGGCTGGGAGGGCTTCTCGTCGATCGTCTGGACGACGAGGCGAGCTAGAGCTTCTGCTCCTGCGCCTCCTTCCCCAAAGGCGGTATTGACCGCAAAGCCTACTCCTCGCTGCTCGCAGTGTGCACGTACGAGCTCGATCTCTTCGTCGGTGTCTGTGGCGAAGCGGTTAAAGGCCACGACGACCGTCTGCCCAAAGCCTTGGAGATTATCGATATGGCGATCCAGGTTGGATAAGCCCTGACGGACACCCTCTAGGCTGGGAGCCTTGAGCTCCTTCTCCCCGATACCGCCGTGCATCTTTAGTCCCCCGAGTGTCGCCACGAGCACCGTCAGTGCAGGCTGGAGACCAGCGGTGCGACACTTGATGTTGTAGAACTTCTCCGCTCCTAGATCAGCTCCGAAGCCAGCCTCCGTGATCGTGTATTCGGAGTGGGAGAGAGCTAGTCGAGTGGCTAGGATAGAGTTGCATCCATGGGCGATGTTAGCAAAGGGACCTCCGTGGATGAAGGCAGGGGTATGCTCGGTCGTCTGTGCTAGGTTTGGCTTCAGAGCATCTAGGAGTAGGACGGTGATCGCCCCTGCTATGCCGAGATCCTTGACCGTGAAGGGCTCACCCGTGGCTGTATAGCCTAGGAGGATCTGCTCGATACGTCTACGGAGATCCTCTAGCGAGGTCGACAGACAGAGGATAGCCATGATCTCACTTGCGGGGGTGATGTCAAAGCCTGACTCCGCAGGGATGCCATTAAGGGATCCCCCAAGCCCTGTGACGATGGAGCGTAGAGATCGGTCATTGACATCTAGTACACGCTTCCAGAGCACCTCGCTGAGCTTCTTCTCGGAGTCAAAGCGGTGCTGGTAGATGTAGTTATCCAGCAGTGCCGAGATCATGTTATGAGCGCTGGTGATCGCATGGAAGTCTCCTGTGAAGTGGAGGTTGATCTTCTCCATAGGGAGGACTTGGGCATACCCGCCACCTGCAGCCCCTCCCTTCATGCCGAAGCAGGGACCTAGCGAGGGCTCTCGTAGGGCGACGACAGCACGTCTGCCGAGTCGGTTCATCCCAAGGGCTAGGCCGATAGATACTGTTGTCTTGCCGATGCCAGCCTTGGTCGGGGTGATGGCGGTCACGAGGATGAGCTTCCCTTCTGGGCGAGGTGTCTTGGGAGAGACTTCACTGAGCTCGACCTTGGCGAGGTACTTCCCGTGGTGCTCGAGTTGCTCTAGAGGAATACCTGCTTGGCTAGCGATCTTGTCGATGGGCTCCAAGGTGATCGAGCGAGCAATTTCTATATCAGTCTTCATAGGACGAGACGGAGTAAGAGGGTAAAGAGATGGATAGACGTGCGATAGGGAGAAGAGAGAAAAAGCCACGGAGCTACCTCGGGAAGTCATTCCTAGGGTAGCTCCGTGCTCATCATTGATGGGAAGTCGTGGGGTTAGTTCGCTAGACCGCGTGCCTTCAGTAGGCTTTGCATATTCGGGCTGTCGAGGCCAGTGAACTCTCGGAAGAATTCTCCTACGGGACGTGTGTTACCACGCGAGAGGACTAGCTTGCGGAAGCGCTCCCCGTTCTCTCTCGTCATCCCGCCGTGTGCGACGAACCAATCATAGATATTGTCGTTCATCACCTCTGTCCAGAGATAGGAGTAGTATCCCGAGGCATATCCACCGCCGAAGACGTGTAGATAGTAGGCCGAGCGATAACGTGGGGGGATGAGGGAGAAGGTGACGCCTACCTGATTTAGTGATTGCTGCTCAAAGGCGTCTACATTGCTGACCGATTCGCTTGAAGGGAGGATCCCCCAGCCCATATCAATCGCTACGGCTGCGAGGTTCTCCCCGAGGGCGTAGGACTGGCCAAAGTTAGCAGAGGCCTTGAGCTTGTCTATAAGTGCCTGAGGCATGGGCTCGCCGGTCTTGTAGTGGCGAGCGTAATTACTCAGTACAAGCGAGTCGGTCATCCAGTGTTCGTTGAACTGCGAGGGCATCTCGACGAAGTCTCGTGGGGTATTGGTCCCCGAGAGTGTCTGGTACTTCTGAGAGGCGAAGAGTCCATGGAGGGCGTGACCGAACTCATGGAACATCGTCTCTACGTTATCACTCGTCAGGAAGGCAGGTTGTCCCTTCTGGGCAGGAGGGGTGAAGTTGCAGACATTGTAGATTACCGGCTTGGTGCCGAAGAGCGTGCTCTGCTGGACGAAGTTAGACATCCAAGCTCCTCCAGTCTTCGTGGGGCGTCGGAAGTAGTCTGTATAGAAGAGTGCCATCGAGCCACCATCTGCATCGAAGACCTCCCAAACCTTTACTCCATCTGCATAGACGGGCAGGTCAGTGCGGGGCTTGAAGGTTAAGCCATAGAGCTTATTCGCTGCGAAGAAGACCCCCTTCTCGAGGACGCTGTCGAGGACGAAGTAGGGCTTAAGGTCAGCTTCGTTTAGGTCAAACTTGACCTTTTTGAGACGCTCAGCATAGTAGTCCCAGTCCCAAGCCTCGAGCTTGAAGTTAGGGCCTTCACTCTGCCGTGCGAACTCTTCCAGCTCGTGGGCTTCCTCGGAGGCCTTCTGGAGGTAAGCAGGAGCAAGCTGAGAGATCAGCCCGAGGACGGCTTCGGGTTTGCCTGCCATCTGATCCTCTAGTGCCCAAGCAGCGAAGTTGGGGTAGCCTAGGAGCTCGGCCTTCTCGGCACGTAGCTTGGCGATGCGAAGGATCGTAGGATGAGTATTGACTGTGGAGTCTCCCGTGGAGCATCTGTTCAGAGAAGCCTTGAGGACACGCTCACGCAGAGCCCGATTGTTTAGGTGCTTGAGGTACTCGGGGCGAGTCGTGTTCGTCTGCTCAAGGAGCCACTTGCCGGCCTTGCCAGCTTGCTTAGCCGCCTCGGCAGCAGAGGCGATCTCTTCCTCGGAGAGACCATCGAGCTCTGCCTTATCTTCGACGAGTACGGCTGCGGCCTTGGTCCCAGCATTCACCTGATTGATGAAGCGAGTCTGGAGGACGGAGATCTCGGTGTTAAGGTTCTTGAGCTTCTCCTTATTCTCGGGGGAGAGCAGGGCGCCCTCATGGACGAAGTTCTGATAGAGGAGCTCCGTTAGGCGTAGGTCTTCTCCGGAGAGCTTGGTGCGATTCTCATAGACAGCCTTGATGCGAGAGAAGAGCTTGTCGTTGAGGAGAATGCCATCTTGGTGCGCTGAGAGCTTGGGGGTGATCTCTTCTTCGACCTCCTTGATGGCATCGGTTGCCTCTGCACCTGCGAGGGCGGAGAAGATCGAGCTCGTTCGGTCGAGGAGTCGACCAGACTTCTCGTAGGCGAGGATCGTGTTCTCGAAGGTTGGTGCTTCGGGATTGTTCGTGATGCTGTCGATCTCGATGAGCTGCTCCTTCATCCCTTGCTCAAAGGCAGGCAGGAAGTGCTCTGGTCGGATCTTGTCAAAGGGGGGCGCTTGGTAGTCAAGCTGGCTTACCTCCAGCAGGGGATTGGTGCTCTGGTCCTTGCTGTGGCAGGCGGTGAGTGTCGTCATAGTGAGGAGGCTAAGGGTGACAAAGAGGCGTTTCATAGTGATGTATAGTTGGGTGAGTAAGTCTTGGCTGAAGCCTTCGAGCGCGAGACTAGAGGAGCGGATGAGGCTCACCGATCCAAGCGATGCCCTGGTCGATGGTGCGGATCTCAGTCGTCGGTAGCTGGCGACGTAGGTCAGCGATGGTAGCTTTCACGCAGTAGTCCCCAGCTAGGCCTGCTACGTCGATGCGCATAGCATGCATGAGAGGATCGGGGACTGCATCTTGGAAGGCGCTGTAGGCATCTTTCTGGCGGGTCATCGCCTTGGGGATGAAGAGCACATTGTGCCCAGAGCGCTTGAGCTCCATGACGACATCAGCTAGAGGGGGATAGAGGGCTGCGCCAGAGGTGAAGCGGACGCAGTGTACTGGCCACTCTCCACCCTGGGGGATGAAGCTACAGTGGTCTGCAGGGTGCTGATCTAGGGTAACTACGATCATGTCGTAGTCCTCCTGATGCTCCTTCGTCCAGGCGGTGATATAGTCCATAGCTGGGATAGCGCCAGGGACGGCTAGACTCCCTGTGATGAAGTCATTCTGAGGATCTACGATCAATAGGATATTCATAAGGTCAAAGTGTGTGGAGTGAGGTAGGGAAAAGAGCGCGGGCTACCCGCTGGCTGCGTAGGCAACGAGAAGGTAGCCCGTGCGCTGAGGACTAGGTGATGTGTAGATGTGTCCCTGAGGGACTCGGGATGAGGAGGCTTAAAGTTCTAGATCGAGACCAAACTCTTCATGCCAAGGAAGCCCCTGCTTCAGGAGCTGCTCCATGAATGGATCTGGATCGAACTCCTCGACATTGTACACCCCAGGCTTGCGCCAGAGTCCCTTGAAGAACATCAGTGCGCCGATCATAGCAGGTACTCCCGTGGTATAGCTGACACCCTGAGCGCCTGTCTCCTGGAAGGCTGCCTGGTGGCTACAGTTGTTCCAGACATAGTAGGTCTTCTCCTGACCGTCCTTGACGCCACGGATGCGACAGCCGATGCTCGTCTCGCCCGTATAGTTCTCGCCGAGCTCTCCTGGGTTAGGTAGGATAGCCTTGAGGAACTGGATGGGGACGATCTCCATGCCGTTGTAGAGTACGGGGTCGATACGTGTGATCCCGATGTTCTGCATCACACGCAGGTGGGTCAGGTATTCCTGCCCGAAGGTCATCCAGAAGCGTGCACGGCGGATTGATGGGAAGTTCTTCACCAGAGACTCCAGCTCCTCGTGGTAGAGGAGGTAGGACTCACGTACCCCGATATTGGGGTAGGTCAGTGCCTTGTGGACCTCCTGAGGCTCGGTCTCCACCCACTGGCCGTTTTCGTAGTACTTCCCCTTCTGGGTGATCTCACGGATGTTGATCTCGGGGTTGAAGTTGGTGGCGAAGGCCTTGTGGTGGTCACCGCCATTGCAGTCTACGATGTCGAGATAGTGGATCTCGTCGAAGTGGTGCTTCGCAGCATAAGCCGTGAAGACGCCCGTGACCCCTGGGTCGAAGCCACAGCCTAGGATAGCGGTCAGCCCAGCCTCCTCGAAGCGCTGCTTATATGCCCACTGCCAGCTGTACTCAAACTTTGCTTCGTCCAGTGGCTCGTAGTTCGCCGTGTCGAGGTAGTTCACTCCCGCCTCTAGGCAGGCATCCATGATATGGAGGTCCTGATAGGGGAGGGCGACGTTGATGACCAGCTCAGGCTTGAAGGACTTCATCAGCGCCACGAGCTCGGGGACGTTATCAGCGTCCACGGCAGCGGTCTGTATCTTGACGTTCTTAATCTCTGAGGCGATCTTGTCGCACTTGCTCTTGGTGCGGCTAGCGAGCATAATGTCGGTGAAGACATCACTGTTCTGTGCCACCTTCTTGGCCACTACCGTGCCGACACCGCCGGCACCGATAATGAGGACTCTTCCCATAGGCTTTATTACTGTCTATTATGTTAGATGGGTTCGTGATACACTTGTCGGCTAGGAGCCGTTCACACCACCCCTAAGGGGATAGCTACGACAAAGATACAAATTCTCTGTCTTCTCTTTCCCCGCTTCCTAGATCCTTAGCTTGGGCGGAGCATGGAGGAGAGCTCAGGCCTACTAGGCTGGTCGTACGGAGGAGGAGGGAGTGGGTGATGGACTACCCGATGATGATCTATGGAGAGCTCTGTAGGGGGAGACCCCTTTCGCCAACTAGTAGGCACTACTGATGCCCCTCGGGTGGCACTACTGTTGCCTCTGGAGGGGCACTACTGTTGCCCCTTTTGTGTTACTACTGATGCCTCCTAGGGGGAAGCGAGGGGGAGGCTGTGGTGGTAGACTTGGTATGGGCATTGGGGATCTTTTTTGTATCTTTGTCCCGCTTTGCGTAATCTCTGTCAGGAAGATATGCTGTATCGAGTGTGGCCTGAGTATATTGCGTTTAGTGTAGTACTAATCAAATAAGCTATAAAGACTCAAATGGACTTTATTAAGATCGTCAACGAGGCCTTCGCCACGGGCAAGAGCCATCCTTCTTTCCGCAGCGGTGATACGATCACCATCGACTACCGTATTACGGAAGGTAACAAGGAGCGTATCCAGCGCTATCGTGGTGTCGTCATCCGCATCAGCGGTCACGGCGACAAGAAGCGCTTCACCGTGCGTAAGATCTCTGAAGGTGTCGGTGTAGAGCGTATCTTCGCCTACGAAAGCCCCTTCATCGAAAAGATCACTGTCGAGAAGTTCGGTAAGGTACGTCGTGCTAAGCTCTACTACCTCCGTGCCCTCACCGGTAAGAAGGCTCGTATCAAGGAGCGTCGTGTCATCACTGAAAAGTAGTCACTCGCTCTGAGTACACTACGTACTCTACCGACTCTATAGTAGCCTCACCATCGCTTCCTCCGTGGGACGATCGGTGGGGCTATTATATCTCCCTAGCGACCATCCTTTATTCATCATATATCACGTGAACATCAAGTACGCATTCATAGCCCTAGGACTCGCATCTCTAGGCTTATCCTCCTGCGATGATCCCATCGCACGGAAGGAGTTTGAGATCGCCTCGAAGGATCATAGCCGAAGAGGCGTCATCGTCACGACCAAGGAGTTTACATTCACCGACTGGAGTAGCCGAGGGAAATACTCCCTCCCCCAGGCTGACTCGATCTCCGAAGATGCGGGACACTACTGGATGTCGGCAAGTAACGACGGCTTCTTCGTCATCCCTAGCTTCCTTCGTCCAGGGAATGAGCCACCTGTAATCCCCTACCTCGATGAGGACAAGAAGCCTATCGCCGTACATATTCGCTCGATCAAGGGAGCACGCTTCTTCGGACTAGGGACGAACCTCATCGCTGGAGCCTTCTTCTCAGGGCAAGTCGCTACAAGTTCGCTCGCCAGCAAGCCTCTGGAATCCACGCTCTTTGGTCAGCCTTATGCTACGGGGATTCCCCAAGAGCTAGAGTTCGTCTATCAGTACAAGGCAGGTGCTAAGGTGATCCATGGCGAGGGGAAGAATGTCGAGCTACCAGCCCAGGATAAGGGCTCTGTCTCTGCTGTCTTCTACGAGGTGACAGACGACGCAGCCTTCCTCAATGGGACGAACCTACAGACCGACTCCCGTATCATCGCTAAAGGATATGTGGAGCTCGAGCCTACGGAGGGTACCGACTGGGTCACCTACAAGCTCCCCCTAGAGGTCGTCAACCAAGAGCGAGATAAAGCCATTGATCTGACCACGAAGAAGTATCGCCTAGCTCTCGTCTTCTCCTCCAGCTATCGTGGAGCTGAATATATCGGAGCGGTCGGTAGCGAACTTCTCCTAAAGAAGGTGACGATCAAGGATCGTCCACGTCTCAAGAACTAAGGTGCTACTAAGTATGAGTATCAAGAATATCCTAGCAGGTCTGACGCTAAGCCTGCTGACCTGCGCCATGGCGACAGCAGGCGAAGAGTCCTCCACGAAGTCCCCCAGCCGACTCGGAGTAGGTGTGCATATTGGCTTTAATCTAGGGGGTGCCCTCCCTCCATCGGTACCTAAGCCGGTGAAGAAGGTGCATGCCTTCCGCCCAGGCGGAGCGCCTAACCTCGGGCTAGACTTCTCCTATCGTCTCTCCTCTACAAGCCCTTTCTCGATCGCTACGGGAGTAGAGTACGATATGAAGTACTTCCAGTCCACAGTCAAGACGGAGAATATGCCTATCCGCTATCAGAATGACGACCATTCGGAGCAGATCTACTCGGGCTATCAGAGCGTCGAGTATGCTAATCGCTATCTGACCATTCCGCTGGGGCTGACCTTCGATATGCCTAAGGGAGGCTTCCGCTTCTTCGTCGGAGGGTATTATGCCCATGCCCTGCAGCGTAAGTTCATCGCTAAGCTCGATGGTGATGGGATCATGGACGGAGAGACCTATCTGGCAGGAGCTGTCGTCACGACGGATCTGAGCCAGATGCTCGTTCGTAATGACGTCGGGGTGCGCTTCGGTGCAGACTATAAGGTGGATCAGCATTGGGCTATCACCGGACGCATGAATGTCGGTCTACCCAAGCTCTTCGATAAGAGTTTCAATGTCATGCCCTACTCGCTACGCAATGTCTTCCTCAACCTAGGGGTGAGCTATCGCATCAATAGATAGTCTCCTGGTGAGAATAATGAAAATCCCCTGCATCACAGCCGTGATGCAGGGGATTTTCGTTATCGGGATTCGAGGACTAAAGATGAGCTTCGGAGGAGCGGATACTCAAGGGGCGCACCTCGAGGGTAGCGCCTAGGCTTTTCTCCTCCACCAAGGGATCTAGTGCGGTGGATAGATCGGTGGGGACAGCATGTCCAGGGCGTAAGATGCGAGTCAAGTGAATGCGATATTCATTGCCACGGACGAGGCCGTAGCGGCCAGGACTAGACTTTTGTGGGGCTTTGGAGTCTTCGTAATGGCGGATGGGGAAGGTGTAGTAGCTGTAGCCATGCTGATAGAAGGCGATCCCCTCCTTCTCAAACGGTGCGGTGAAGGAGTCGGTAGTGATGCCGGCCTGCTGGAGTGCCTTGCCCAAGGCTTCATCGGTGAAGGTCTTGCTCTTCAGCTCCTCCTTGATCTGGTGCTCTGCGTAGTACTTGCCTTGGTAGCTGATCCAGCCCTCACCTTCACTTAGGGTGAGCCCAGCAGGGATGTAGGGGTAGCGAATGAGGAGAGAGGGTACTGCTCCCGTCAGGTAGGCAGAAGCTGGGAGGGTCGTCTCACGAGCGTAGCATCCGGTCATCCCTCGAAGAGTACCCAGTCCTTGCTCGTCTTTAGCGAGAGAAGCCCAATAGCCTTGCCCCTCTTTAGCGATGAGCTTCTCTGTGGGGAAGTAGCTGAGGTGCTCCAGCAGCGAGGTTGGTTTGCTCGCCTCCCAAGCTGTGAAGAGAGGCCCTTTAGGATAGACATCGGCCTCCTCGGAGCGGTGTCCCTTGGTCTCTTCTCCTCCAGAGAGGAGTAGACCTAGTGGACGGAGGAGGACTTCCTGCTTCGCTTGGGGCTGGATGACATAGCCAGCAGGAGCTTTCCCCGTCGTAGCTCCTAGGCTAAGGGTAGGCTCGCCATAGAGGAGGACGCGAGCCAGTGTAGGCTCGATCTTGACCTGTACCTTGCTGGAGGAAGAAGTGAAGGACGAGGGAGTGATGGCTATGGGATCCCCGGCATTGAGCATCGTGACGGAGAGCTGAGGCTTGGTGTTGAGCAGAGCATCGAGCAGGAAGCGCTGGGCTGTAGTGAGCTGGCTAAGTGGTCTACCGATCTCGGTGCGCTCCCGAAGGGTTGAGGTAGGATTAGCGATGACGACGAGCTGGTAGGAGCCTTCGGGGAGAGCGACGGGGAGATCCTGGAGGTTGGTAGAGGGAGTGACGGTGATCTCACGTATTTCTTTGACTAGAGGAGTAGCCCCTTCGCTGTAGAAGATGAGTCGTAGCTGATGAGGTGTCAGGAGTGGATCGGGAGTCTCGGAGGTAATGCCCCTTAGTGTGGCTTGTCGGGGGCTCTGGATGGCTAGGTGAAGGGTTGCCTTCTGTGTCGAGGGCTTGGGGAGAGGGTAGCCTCCCTGTTTGGTACATGAGTAGAGTCCGAGTAGGAGCAGGAGGGCCGAGGAGTATAGGTAGTGAAGCGTTTTCATTGGTCAGGTGATCATGGTACTGAGCGCATGGCTCAGAGGGGTGAATAGTGACAGCCCCCGGATGCAAGCTCCTTCAGGGAGGCATTCGGGGGCTGTCGGTGGAGAGGGTTTGCCTAGGTAGGCGAGCGCTTAGACGAGCTCGTGGATGATGAGACCCGAGCGGAGCTTAGGCTCAAACCACGTGGTCTTCGGAGGCATGATATTCCCAGAGTCGGCGATGTCGATGAGTTGCTTCATCGAGACAGGGTAGAGTGCTAGAGCAAACTTCATCTCACCGCTATCGACACGCTTCTTCAGCTCGCCAAGTCCACGGATACCACCTACGAAGTCGATGCGCTTATCGGAGCGAAGATCCTTGATGCCAAGGATCTCGTCGAGGATAAGGTTTGAGCTAATCGTCACGTCGAGGACACCGATCGGATCGTGGTCGTCATACGTGCCGGGCTTCGCTGTGAGCGAGTACCAATGGTCGCCGAGGTAGAGGGAGAAGTTATGCAGTGCCTGAGGGGTATAGATTTCCGTTCCCTTGTCTTCGACGATGAAGTTCTTCTCGAGCTTCTTCAGGAGCTCTTCCTTGGTCAGCCCATTGAGATCCTTCACGACACGGTTGTAGTCAATGATGGTCAGCTGATCGTCGGGGAAGCAGACAGCCATGAAGTAGTTGTACTCTTCGTGTCCCTGATGATTGGGGTTCTGCTTACGCTTCTCATCACCTACGAGGGCAGCCGCTGCAGAGCGGTGGTGTCCATCGGCGATATAGAGTTCAGGCATTTTAGCGAAGAGCTCGGTGATCCGGTCGATATCCTTGCGATCGTTGATGATCCAGAATTCGTGCCCGAAGCCATCCAGCGGAGCGATGAAGCTATAGACAGGCTTCTCGGCCGTGTACTTAGCTACGATCTGGTTGATCTCAGCTTGAGCAGGATAAGCGAAGAAGACAGGCTCGATGTTCGCATTGTTTACACGGACGTGCTTCATACGATCCTCTTCCTTGTCTCTACGAGTCAGCTCGTGCTTCTTGATGACTCCAGTCATATAGTCCTGGACAGAAGCACAGACTACGAGACCATACTGCGTCTTGCCGTTCATGGTCTGGGCATAGACGTAGTAGTTCTCTTCTTCGTCTTGTACGAGCCATCCCTTTTCACGGAAGAGGCGGAAGTTCTCAGCGGCCTTCTGATAGACCTTTTCTTCGTGCTCGTCAGTGCCGACAGGGAAGTCGATCTCAGGGCGAATGATATGGTAGAGGGACATCTCGTTGCCCTCTGCTTCGGCACGAGCTTCATCGCTGTTGAGGACGTCGTAAGGGCGGGATGCGACACGCTCTACGAGTTCCTGAGGAGGACGGATACCACGGAAGGGTTTGATGATAGCCATAGTAAGTTACTAGGTGATAGTCGGTGATGTGTAGAGTAGGTATGCGAGAGGGTGAGGGTTACTTATTGAGGCGGAAGCGCTCGTTACCCTCCTTGATGAAGCCTACGATCTGGCGAGCTGCAGCAAGACCTGCGTTAGTGTTTGCCTCAGCGGTCTGAGCTCCCATCTTCTTAGGCGTAGAGAAGTAGCGTTCGCCAGCGGCTGCTTCGAACTCTTCGTGAGCTGCAGGACGGATATCAGCGAGGTAGCGCAGATCTTCACGTTCTTTGAGTAGAGCGATGAGCTCAGGCTCATTGATGATCTCCTTACGAGCGGTATTGACTAGGATAGCCTTCTTGGGGAGGAGGCTGACGAGTTCACGACCGATAGAGCCCTTGGTCTCGGGGGTTGCAGGGATATGGAGTGAGACGATATCGCAGGTGGAGAAGAGCTCCTTCTGGCTAGCGACAGCGTGTACACCTTCCTTCTCGATAGCCTCTGCTGGGGTGAAGGGATCGTAAGCATAGATCTCCATGCCGATACCCTTCGCGATTCGGGCGACATTACGTCCGGTGTTACCATAGGCTAGGAGTCCGAGCTTCTTGTCCTTGAGTTCGGTGCCTGAGGTCCCATTGAAGCGGTTGCGGACAGCGAAGAGTAGCATAGCGAATACCAGCTCTGCTACGGCATTAGCATTCTGCCCTGGGGTGTTCATGACACATACTCCGTGAGCGGTAGCTGCCTCGAGGTCTACGTTATCGTAGCCTGCGCCAGCACGGACGACGATCTTGAGCTGCTTAGCGGCATCGAAGACTTCAGCATCTATGATATCACTGCGGATGATGATAGCTTCGGCGTCAGCCACGGCAGCGAGGAGTTCGCTCTTGGCTGTGTACTTTTCGAGGGTAGCGACTTCGAAGCCTGCTTCGGTAAGGATTTGCTTGATGCCAGCGACAGCGGGAGCTGCGAAAGGCTTTTCGGTAGCGATAAGGACCTTAGACATGATGATGTAGATATGTGTAGGTGAAGGGATATGTGATCTAAGATAGATAAGTAAGGCACCCCCGCCCAGCTCCTCGATGAGAGGGGTGGGAGAGGTGCCTTAGGAAGAGGGAGATTAGTGCTTGCGTTCGAATTCCTTCATGAGGTCGACGAAGAACTCTACGCTACTCTTAGGTAGAGCGTTGTAGAGGGAAGCACGGAAGCCTCCGACGGAGCGGTGTCCCTTGAAGCTGTAAACGCCACGTGAGGAAGCGAATTCGAAGAATTCCTTTTCGAGCTCCTTATACTCGTCGTTGAGGACGAAGCAGACGTTCATGATCGAGCGATCCTCTGCATTGACCGTACCACGGAATAGGCGGTTGCGATCGATTTCGTCGTAGAGCAGGGCAGCCTTCTCGGTGTTCATCTTTTCCAGAGCCTTGACACCGCCGAGCTCCTTGTACCACTTCATGGTCTGAAGGGCTACATAGATAGGGAAGACAGGAGGAGTGTTGTACATCGAATCCTTGTCGACGTGGATCTGGTAGTCCATCATCGTGGGGATGATACGGTTGTCGTCGATGTGACCAAGGGCGTCACGGCGGACGATGACGAAGGTAACCCCTGCAGGAGCGATATTCTTCTGTGCACCGCCATAGACGAGGTCGTACTTGGAGAAGTCGACCTCACGGGTGAAGATGTCAGAGGACATATCCCCGACGAGGCGGACGTTCACATCTGGATCGTAGCGGAGCTCGGTACCATAGACGGTGTTATTCGTCGTGATGTGCAGGTAGTCTACATCGCTAGGTACTTCTCCCTTGAGCCAAGGCTTGGGATACCAGACGTAGTTGTCTTCCTTAGAAGAGAAAGTGACTACTTCACCGAAGAGCTTAGCTTCCTTAGCGGCCTTGTTAGCCCACGTGCCTGAGTCGACATAGGCAGCCTTCTTCTTCAGCAGGTTCATAGGTACCTGTGCGAACTGTAGGCTGGCGCCACCACCGAGGAATAGGACTTCGTAGCCTTCGGGGATGTCTAGGAGCTCCTTCATCAGACGACGAGCTTCCTCCATCGTAGCGGTGAATTCCTTCGCACGGTGCGAAACTTCGAGGATGGATAGGCCTGTGCCTTCGTAGTTAAGGACTGCGCTAGCGGCGTCACGGATGACGCTCTCGTCAAGGATAGAGGGTCCTGCCGAGAAATTGTGCTTCTTCATAAGAGCGGATATTGAAGATGAATATTTAGAGACGTTAAGTTAGGAAACAGCGGGTGCCCTCTCTGCTAAGACAAGGCTCAATCTGCCACGCTGCCAACAGCAAAGTTATCAATAAAAATAGGAAAGCCAAATGCGCCTAAACCAAGATCCTCTCTGCCCCGAAACCCGCTCCCCCAAGGGGTTAGGGTATAGTCTACTAAATTTCTTTAATAGGGCTATTTTCTTGGATGAAGCGAGCTATTTGTGCGGAGAAATCTGTGATTATGACACGAAGGGATGATCTGCTACTCGGGAGGAGTAGATGTAAAATATAGAGAAGGGAAGCCTGAGGGGAGCTTATGAAGTTTCTAAGGAATCCCGATGGCTATCCTTCGCTTTCGCAAAGCTCTACCTCTGTCCAGACAAAGCTCTACCTTAGCGGGAGCGAAGGTAGAGCTCTCCTCGGGGAGAGCTGTAGGATCGGTGAGGAGAGGGGTACGGCTGGGTAACATTTCGTTACGTCCGGTCTTACCGAGTTCTTTGTATCTTTATCGAAAATAAACATCCAATCCTCAATGAACCGCTTACGATCGCTTCTTTTTTCAGCAGCTCTCGGCGGGAGTTTGCTTAGCCTCTCGGCGAAGCCCCCTCAGTCGTCACCCTCGTCTTCGCTGACCCGCTGGGTCAATACCCTCATCGGTACAGACTGGGTGGGTAATGTCTACCCAGGTGCTTCAGCTCCCTTTGGGATGGTGCAGCTCAGCCCCGACAACGGGCGTCCTGGCTGGGACTACATCGCAGGCTACTTCTATCCCGATAGCGTCCTAGCTGGTTTCAGCCACACACACCTAAGTGGGACAGGTGCAGGGGATCTCTATGACATCTCATTCTTCCCTACTCTCCTTCCCCCACTCATAGAGGAGGTGCGCCCACCTTTGAGCGCTGGGATGGAGCCGAAGGACCAACGTCCGCTAGGCTGGCATGCTCGCTTCAGCCATGCTACGGAGGTCGCTCGTGCGGGCTACTACGCCGTGACGCTAGAGCCATCGAATATTCGGGTAGAGCTTACTGCTACGCCCCGCGTAGGTATCCAGCGCTACACCTTCCAGCAAGCCTCAGACTCTGCCTGCATTCGCCTAGATCTGGACAAGGCGATGAATTGGGACGGCACACGCTCCAGTGACGTACGCTTCACCTCTAGCTCTACGCTCAGTGGCTATCGCCTCTCCGATGGCTGGGCTCGTCAGCAGGAGGTCTACTTCTATACCCGTCTCTCCCGAGTGCCAGACAGTGTCGCCTTCGAGCGTAACCCTCGCTCGGGAGTCCCTGGTAAGGCTAGCTATGGTACGATCCTCAAGCTCTACTATAAGGTACGTGCTAACGAGAGCATCACGCTGACGACGGCGCTCTCAGGAGTAAGCGAAGCGGGTGCGAAGCGAAACCATCAGGCCGAAGCCTCCCACCTTGACTTCGACCGCTACCGATGTTCGGCTGAGGGAGTTTGGTCGAAGCGTCTCGGACAAATTACCTTAGATGCCAAGACGCCCGATAGTCTACGGACGACCTTCTATACGGCGCTCTACCGATCTCAGCTCTGTCCTACGATCTACAGCGATGTCGATGGGCGTTACCTCGGTGCGGATCGGAAGGTCCATCAGGCTCGTCATACGACTTACAGTACCTTCTCGCTCTGGGATACCTACCGCACGGCGCATCCACTCTATGCCCTGCTTAGCCCAAGTGAGGCCAAGGCAATGGTCGCCTCACTCGTCGCCTTCGGGGAAGAGAATGCTGGGCATCTACCGGTGTGGAACATGTTTGCCTCGGAGACCGACATGATGATCGGCCATCACTCGATCCCCGTGATCGTAGAGGCTGTCCTCAAGGGGATCTACGTACCTCGTGACAAGGCAAAGCTCCTACGTCTACTCCGCTCAACAGCTGAGCGTACGGGGTATAGGGGCTTGGATAGCTATCAGCGTCTGGGGTATATCCCTGCCGAAGAAGAGGAGGAGAGTGTGTCGAAGACCCTCGAGTACGCCTACGATGACGCAGCTATCGCTCGCTATGCACGCTGGATGGGCGACGAGAGGATAGCCCGACGCTACGAAGAGCGTGCTCGCTCCTGGAGAAATGTATGGGATGCGAAGACGGGATTCTTCGCCCCCCGCTCGAAGAATCAAGACTTCCTGCCTGACTTCGACCCCTTTGCTTATACCAAGCACTTTACCGAGAGTAATGCTTACCAATACCTCTTCAGCGTCCAGCACGATGTTTCTGGCCTCGATGCTCTAATGGGGGGCAAGCTAGGGGAGCGTTTGGACGAGTTCTTCTCGGCCGCTACACCTAGTCGCATAGAGCTCCCCATCTTCTCCACTGGGATGATCGGGCAGTATGCGCATGGCAATGAACCTGGACATCACGTCATCTTCCTCTATAATCATGCACGTCAGCCCTGGCGAACGGCAGAGCTGACCCACCAAGTCCTACGCCAGCTCTACCACGATCGTCCTGATGGACTCTGTGGAAATGAGGACTGCGGACAGATGTCGGCTTGGTATGTGATGGCTTCGCTAGGTCTCTATCCTGTCGATCCTCTAGATGGGAAGTACGAACTCGTGACCCCGCTCTTCGAGGAGGCACGTGTCCAGCTCCCTGGGGGTAAGCTCCTGACGATCAAAGCTCCTCGTAAGCGTGCAGATGAGCAGTACACCGAGTCGGTGACCTTCAACGGTAAGCGACTGAATCGCTCCTATCTGACCTACCAAGAGCTGAAGCAAGGAGGGACAATCCACTTCTCTCTCACCGCAGAGCGAGGTAAAATCTGGTACTAAGGTCATGGAGACGAAGCGCTCACACCTAGGGGCTCTCCTAGCAGCAGGGAGCTTATTCACTCGCTTGCCCTTCTGGCGCCTGAGAGAACTCACACGAGAGGACTACGAAGATGCCTTGAGTTGGTGGCCAGTGATAGGGCTTGTCACGGGCGGAGTCCTAGCAGGGAGCTTCTGTCTCTATAGCCTTGTCTTGCCTCCGGAGGTTGCTTTAGTCCTAGCCCTAGTATCTCGCCTCTTCCTAACGGGGGGCTTCCACGAAGATGGCCTAGGGGATTTCTTCGACGGCTTTGGAGGTGGACGGACGAAGGAGCAGATCCTCTCGATCATGAAGGATAGCCATGTCGGCTCCTACGCTGTGCTAGCCTTCGTCCTCTACTACCTCCTCTACTGGAGTAGCGCCAGCTCTATCCCTGGGGATCACCTCCCTCTCGTCCTCCTAGCCTGTGACGTGACGGGCAAATGCTCCTCTCTCCTGCAGGTGCAGCTCTTGCCCTATGCTCGCCGGACGGAGGAGTGTAAGGTGGGGGTGGTCTATCGTCAGGTGAGCTGGCTACCACTTCTCCTTGGAATAAGCCTGCTCATAATGACGCAGGGGCTAGCCTTTTCTTGGCTCTTCGTCGAGCACTTCTACATCGTACTGCCGTTTGCTCTCCCGTTACTGACGAGCCTAGGCTTGATCTTCTACCTACGTAAGCGGATCGGAGGCTATACGGGAGATACCTGTGGTGCGCTCTGTCTACTCTGTGAGCTCGTGGCTCTCCTGAGCTATACGATATTCGCCCACATGATCACGATCTACTGATGCGTCTTCATCTCATTAGGCATACGGCACCGAACGTACCTGCTGGGCTCTGCTATGGGCAGTCGGATGTGCCACTAGCTAGTACCTTCGCCGAAGAGGTGGTTGATGTACAAAGACGGCTGAGCGCTCTCCTCGAGGGGAGAGCACCCAGCCGTATCTATTCCAGTCCGCTCTCTCGCTGTACGCAGCTAGCGGAGGCCTGTGGCTATGCTACGCCTCTACTAGATGAGAGGCTCATGGAGCTGAACTTCGGGGCTTGGGAGCTCCGTCGCTTCGACGAGATCACGGATTCCCAGCTACAGCGCTGGTATGACGACTACCTCTACGAAGCTCCCACGGGAGGAGAGAGTTTCTACCAGCAGACACAGCGGGTCGCTGATTTCTTGGATGAGCTGTGTGCGGAGTTGGCCAACGAAAACTCCCCCGAAGGTGAAGTTCTCATCTTCACACACGGGGGAGTTCTCCTAGGAGCAGGTATCTGGGCTGGACTTTTCACCCTAGCGGAGGCCTTCGACCACCGCTCGCCCTATGGGGCTATCCTTTCCTTAGAAATCTAATCGGTAGATCTAAGCACCGAGGAAGCTACGTATCGTCTCGTAGAACTCCTGGTAGCAGCGCTCAAGATCATCATTGACGAGGATCCGATCGAAGCGGTTCGCAAAGCTAAGCTCATGCTCGGCCTTGGCTAGACGCTCCTCGATGACCTCCGTGCTGTCGGTCTGGCGACCGGTGAGGCGACGCCGTAGCTCCTCCAGCGAGGGAGGCTGAATGAAGAGACTTAGTGCCTGCGCTCCGTAAGCCTCCTTGATATTCACCCCGCCGACGCAGTCTACGTCGAAGATGACACGTATCCCCGAGGCGAGCTTGCTATCCACTTCGCTCCGCAACGTCCCGTAGTAGCGTCCAGGATAGACTTCTTCGTACTCGAGAAAGTCGCCTCGCTCGATGCCTGCACGGAACTCTTCGGGGCTGAAGAAGTAGTACTCGACCCCCTGTCGCTCAGCTCCACGAGGAGAGCGACTCGTGGCTGAGACGGAGAAGCTAAGCCCCAGCTCGGGATGCTCAGCTAGCAAGCGCCCGATGAGGGTACTCTTGCCCGTCCCCGATGGTGCGGAGATGATGATGAGACTGCCTGTGTGGCTGTCCCCTGAGGTAGGGCTATTCATCGTCCTCGTCTTCGTCTTCGGACTTGCCGCCCTTCTTTTTCTTCTTGTCCTTCCCGACGGAGCCTTCCTTGAGCTTAGCCATCACCTTCTCAGTCAGCTCTTCGAGGAGCTCGGGATTCTCTTCGATGGTCAGCTTAGCATTGTCCTTTCCTTGACCGAGCTTCACGGTACCATAGCTGTACCATGAGCCACTCTTCTTGATGATGTCGGTCTCTTCGGCGATGTCGACGATCTCTCCTAGACGAGAGATACCCTGTCCGTAGAGGATCTCAAAGACGGCGGTGCGGAAGGGAGGGGCGACCTTGTTCTTGACGACCTTCACACGGGTGATGTTACCATAGACTTCATCACCATCCTTCAGTGCCGTAGAGCGACGGATGTCTAGGCGAACGGAGGCATAGAACTTAAGTGCGTTACCACCCGTAGTAGTCTCTGATGGGCCGTACATATTGCCCCCGATCTTCTCACGTAGCTGGTTGATGAAGATACAGGTGGTGTTTGACTTCGAGATTGCCCCTGTGATCTTACGTAGCGCCTGGGACATCAGACGGGCTTGTAGACCTACACGAGCTTCACCCATATCGCCCTCGATCTCAGCCTTAGGTACTAGGGCCGCCACAGAGTCGATGATCACGAGGTCAACGGCTCCTGAGCGGATCACTTGCTCGGCTATATCGAGCGCCTGCTCCCCGTTGTCGGGCTGGGAGATGTAGAGCTCCTCCATGTCTACGCCAAGGGCTTCGGCATAGATAGGGTCGAAGGCGTGCTCTGCATCGATGATCATGGCCTTCCCGCCCTGCTTCTGTACTTCGGCGATAGCATGGATGGCCAGCGTGGTCTTACCTGAGGATTCTGGACCATAGATCTCGATGATACGTCCTCGAGGATAACCTCCGACGCCGAGAGCAGCATCGAGGGTGATCGATCCCGTAGGGATCACATCTACTTCGGTCGTAGGGCGGGCGGCCATATTGATGACGGTGCCCTTACCATAGGCCTTCTCTATCTTGGCTAAGGCAGTCTCTAGGGACTTTTTCTTTAGATCTGCGGGCGAAAGCTCCTTGTCTTTACCCTTGATGACACGTTCTTTGATCTCTTCACTCATAAGTAGGAGGGTGGGGGATGATCCTGGGTAGATCCAGGGATTAGTTCTTCAAAATTTGGCTAGCGTGCTCCTTCGTCTTGACTTCCTTGCCTCGGAGGATGCGCTCGATACGGTGATCGGCATCGATGATGAAGGTCGTTCGCTCGGTGCCCATATACTTCCGTCCGTACATACTCTTCTCGATCCAGGTGCCGAAGAGCTCGTTGAGCTGTACATCGGTATCTGCGATCAGACGGAAGGGGAGGCTGTGCTTCTCGCGGAAGCCTTGGTGGCTCTTGGCAGAGTCACGGCTGACGCCGATGATCTCATAGCCTGCCTCCCGGAGCTCGCTGTATCCATCCCGGAGACTGCATGCCTGCGCGGTACATCCGGAGGTATTATCCTTGGGGTAAAAGTAGAGGATGATCCTCTTACCAGGGTACTGTGAGAGACGGACTTCTTGTCCATCTTGGTCGAGTCCCAGGAGGTCGGGGACGAGGTCTCCTATTGTCAATGCCATAAGTTTGATTTGTTTGCTTTATGCCCCTTGAGGGAGCTTGTTATACAAATATACGCAAATGCGAGGAGACCCATAGGGTCGCTCTACCGAAGCCCTATCGGGAGCAAAGAAAATCGCTAGCAAAGCACCTAAATATAGGTGATATGCTAGCGATGATCTTATGGAGCAGTAGGAAGTCTGCCGAGCGGTACGAAGCAGAGAGACTTCGAGTGCGATCTATCCTCGTAAGGGAGGGCTTGCTGTGAGATAGCTGGACGATGAGGGGATCTCAAGGGTTCAGCTAGGACAAGGGCGGAGGTGCTCCGCTCTAGCGACTACTGTTCTTCAGCCTGCTGTAGCTGCTTGACGTAGATGGCCTTCTCCATCTTCTTACGACGAGCAACTGAAGGCTTGATGAAGGCCTGACGAGCACGTAGCTGACGTACTGCACCGGTCTTCTCAAACTTGCGCTTAAATCTTCTCAGAGCCTTCTCAATGTTCTCGCCCTCTTTTACTGGAACTACGATCATAATACTGTTACTTATCTTGTTGTTTATAGTTTCTCTTCTGGAAGGAGCCTAGTTGTCCCCAAGCTCCAATGAGCCACAAATTTACAAAGACTTTGCTGAATAAGCAAGCCGACCCACCCTCCCGAGCTCAATATCAGCACCTTCCCTCATCTAAGGCAAACGTCTCTCGATGGGCTACTCGTGGCTTCGCTCGAGGAGGGCTAACCTCCTCGCTGGCGAAGGTTAGGCTTTGCTTCGGCAGAGCTTTACCTTTCCTCTGGCTAAGGTCTACGTTTGCCCCATGAAGTCTAAGGCTAGAGCTTCGGTACAAAATCAGGTCGCTGAAGTCCCCGCCTACCGCGGGCACCTCAGCGACCTGATGAGTGGATGAAAGAGAGGTGCGTGTACCTCCGAGTTCATCTACCTCGGTGGGGACTAGAGCGTGTAGTCGAGACCGATAGAGAAGATCTGGTTCTTGCGCTTGTAGACCTCGCTACCTGGGATGGCAGTACCACTAGACTGGATCGTCTGGTAGGCAGAGGTAGCCTTCGTATGCGTCTTGTAGTCGGAGATCATGTAAGCGAGCTGAAGCTGTACTTCCTTCGTCAGGTGAAGACCTACCCCAAGTCCATAGGAGTTAGAGCTCATGTCAAAGTGAAGGTTGCTCTGGTAGGCATCTGTCACGCCCTTACGCGTGAGTTGGACACCACCGCTGACGTCGAGCCATGAGAGTGCGTTCCACTCAAGACCGAAGAGATACTCGTTGGTGTTATGGCTAAGTGTCTTCTGCTTATCACCTGCCATGCGGGCTTGCTTCTCGAAGAAGTGGTTGTAGCTCACCGATGCCGTCAGCGAAGGTAGGACCTTGTAGGAGACACCCAGGCCTAAGAGGGCGGGCATGTCGTTCGCTGTCTTGACACCGTCTTCGAATTGGCTCAGCCCCGAACTGTTAATCTTCGTCTTATTCTTGACTTCGATCGCTGTACGGAACTCGTATCGTGCACCGATGTTCAGCCCTTCGTAGTTGAAATTTAGACCAATGATCGGCGCAAAGCCCATGCCCGTCTGCTTGACCTCGATCTGGCGGTCAGTCGTAGCACGTGCTAGCTGGGCAGGAGCACCGAGGAGGGGCTGGATCTGTGGTACCAGTGGTGCGAGAGCAGGCGAGGAAAGCAGGGGCTGAAGCTGAGCTATCCCAGCAGCGACGGCACCGAATTGGAGAGGAGCAGGAGACATCCCGCCCTGAGGATTGTTGACCTTCACGTCACGGATGTAGCCACTATACGTATTGTAAGAATAGCTGAGGCGACCGCCGAGGTATGCGCTTAGGTGCTGGTTGATCTTGTAAGAAGCCCCGAGCTGTAGGCCGAAGGTGTACTGTAGACCTTCCAGACGGCTGTCGACGGAGTAGCGATTCACGCCTGTCAGCAGAGGTAGGGCTTGAGCAATAGCTTGCTTCTGCTGGTCAGACAAGAGGGGCGATGCTGCTAGACCCTTCTGAAGGGGAGCAATACGCTGGGCGATGCCTTGGGTAATGACAGGCACTGTCGCCAGCTGGGACTCGAATTGTGGGAGGCCAGACTTAAATACGGCCTTACCACCACCGCCGAATAGTCCGACGACGGCGGAGAAAGCCCAATCACCCTTCTTATATGACGCCATGATCGTCGGGAGGACGGGAGCGGTAGCCGTACCCTTAAAGGTCTTAGTGGCTTGTCCTCCGTTGTAGGCAAACGGAGCAAAGGTTGCCTCAATGTCACGCTTCTGGAAGACAGTCTGACTATTGAGCGAGAGGCGCCATCCGTCGTTGAGGAAGGCAAGACCTGCGGGGTTGTAGTAGGCTGCATCCGCTGCGAGCGAAGCGTTACGAGCCAGGCTGCGCAGATATAGAGCGTGGAGGCTGGTATTGTTGAGCAATCCACCGGCGTGGGCGGAGGAGAGCGTACCTAGGGCTAGGAGCCCAGCGAGGAGAGATTTCTTCATTTTCTGATTTACTTGGATGTCTAGCTCGGGGTGGGTAGGCCTGCCCTGAGCTTAGGTTGGGGCAAAGATAGGCAATATTGCACACTTTCTATATTTATGAGCAGTATTTTTACCTTGGCTACTACCTAAGTCTATGGCTTAAAGGCTGGACGAGTAGGAGGGCTATCGTCTGTGTAGGAGGCACTAAACCCTGCTCGTGGATTGCTCCTTTGGCTGATCTTATCCCTTGGTCTAGGTGTCTTTCCTTGCCTATAGCATAGCGGTGCGCTTAGTGAAGCTCTACCTCTATTCGCTGAAAGGTATAGCTTCGTCGGCGGTAAGGTGTACGTTTGCATCGGCGAAGGCCGATGTTTTGTGTGCCGAGCCTTGAAGCCTAGGTCGGCGAACAAAGCTACCCCTGCTCTCCTAGCTTCGAGAAAGAGGCTAGTGAGAGCAGGGGTAAAAAGAAGCGAGGCTAACAGATCTTCACGGGGAAGTCTCTGTTAGCCTCGTAAGGGGAATGCCGAAGATTCCGCTAGGGCTTAGCCTACGTATTCGTCAGACACGCTGAGCTTAGCGCGACCCTTAGCACGGCGTGCTGCTAGGACACGACGACCATTAGCGGTAGCCATACGTGCACGGAAGCCGTGCTTGTTCTTTCTCTTACGGTTCGAGGGCTGGAACGTTCTTTTCATCTCTAGTCGTTACTTATATATGTTTATGTTATTGTTCTTTCGGACACTCGTTTGAGACGCAAAGATACAGAATTTTATCCAACCCTGGCTAGTAGTGCCTCGATCAGCGTAGGGAAGGCGTAAGCTGTACGCTCTGTCTCCGGAATGAGAAGGAAGGGTAGCGCCTCCTGAATTCCTTCGGCTTCGATGAGATAGAGGCTAGCAGAGATGCGCCGGTGGGAGAGTAGATGTGTGCGGGTAGCTAGGGGGCTAGCGTGAAGACGAGGGCTGACCAATCCTGCTAACCATTGAGCTAGGGTGGGGTGCTGAAGTAGGGTTTCTTCGCTGAGGGCTTCCTCGCCAGACTCGATCAGGGGCAGTTCGTAGAGCCCAGCCCAGATGTCCCCCTCACCACGCCTACGGATGAAGAGCGAGGTCGTATCCTCTTCCCCACGAAGACGTATGAGGAAGTAGTACATATGACGGGGGCGTACCTTCGTTTTGCCTTGCTTGACAGGGAGGGACTCGGGCTCGAGCCCCAGAAGACGTACTTGACATAGCTCGGCAAGGGGGCAGGTCAAGCACTGGGGCTTACGAGGAGTGCAGACCAAAGCTCCTAGCTCGATGAGCCCTTGGTTAAAGGCGCTGGGAGCAGAGGAATCGACGAGCCGCTCCGCCAGCTGGAAGAAGAGACGCTGACCGCGTGTGGTGTCGATCGGTATGTCTAGGGCAAAGAGGCGACTGAGCACACGATAGACATTGCCATCGACTGCGGGATAAGGCTTATGGTAGGCGAAGGAGAGGATGGCGCCCCGTGTATAGGGGCCGATACCTGGGAGTTTGGCGAGCTCTTCAGGGGTGTTGGGGATACGTCCGCCGAAGTCTGAGACGATGATCTGGGCGGCTTTCCTGAGGTTACGTCCACGGGAGTAGTAGCCAAGGCCTTGCCAGAGCAAGAGTACCTCGTCCTCTGTAGCTTCGGCTAAGGCTTCTATCGTCGGGAAATGCTCGACGAAGCGGTGGTAATAGGCCATGCCTTGATCCACTCGTGTCTGCTGGAGGATGATCTCGGATAGGAGGGTGTGGTAGGGAGAGACGTCCTCTCGCCAAGGTAAGGGACGTGCCTCGACAGCATACCATGCTTCGAGCTGGGAGCGAAGCTGTAGGAGTAAGGCTGGAGTGAGTGCGTCAAATGCTGATAACGGATCCTTCATCGGGCACAAAGATAAGCCAAAGCGCCTAGCAGGCTCCATGGGGAGTCCCTGCTAGGCGCTTCTCTGCCAGGGTAGCGTGGTGCGAAAGAGCTTACTTCTTCGTCTCTGCACGAAGGACTTCTACGGCCTTCTCGATCTGGGAGTCTTGTCCCTTGAGAGCCTTCGTTGGGTCAAGAGGAACGATAACGTCGGGCACCATCTCGGTATTCTCGAGGTAACGACCGTCTAAGACACGGAATCCCACGGCGGGGATACCGAAGAAGAGACTTGGATCGAGTAGAGTGACCCAGTTGACGCTAGTCATCGTCCCAGCCACAGGCATACCGACGACCTTACCAACCTTGAGGTGCTGGTAAACCCAGGGTGTACCATGGGCATTGCTATAGTCCGCTTCGCAGGTCACGAGGACAGAGGGCTTTGTCCAGCGACGGCTAGCCATGCGAGAGTATTGCTCGCCTCGGACGACCTGGTCGGCATAGTATTTACCCGTGAAGAAAGCTTCGATGTCTTCGTGGAGACGTCCCCCACCATTGTAGCGGATATCGATGACGATACCATCACGCTGGTAGTATTTCCCGAGGACGTCTGAGTAAACCGTGCGGAAGCTAGGATCACCCATTGATGGAATATGGACATAGCCAAGACGACCCTGGGAGAGACGGTCTACTTCGTCAGCACGCTGCTTAACCCAACGCTGGTAAAGCAGACGAGAGAGGGCAGAGGAAGAGATCGGACGGATGACCTCATCGACGACTTCCCCTGACGGAGTCCGGAAAGAGACGAGGAAACGCTTCCCGACCTTATCACTTAGCAGCGGATAATAGTCTTCTGAGGCGCGCAGAGCTACACCATCTAGAGCGGTGATCAGTGAGCCTGGGACGAGGCGTGTATGGGCATTGTCAAACGGACCTCCGGCTACGATCTCATCGACACGGAGGGCATCTACCCCCGGGGTCTGTGAGAGGAAGAGGCCGAGCTCGGCTGTGGGATCCATGGAGCCCGAGGAGCGAGCACCAGCACCCGTGTGTGATACGTTTAACTCACCTAGTAGCTCACTGAGCATCTCAGCGAAGTCGTGGTTATTGTCAATGTAGGGGAGGAAGGTGCGGTAGTGATCGGTGAGTGCCTTCCAGTTCACGCCGTGCATATCCTTGCGGTAGAAGCGAGCTTCCTCTTCACGGACGACTTCCTCAAACATCACTTGGCGCTCCTTGATGCGGTCTATGCGTCGAGAGCCACCGAGAGTAATGGACTTGAGGGCATCTGTCTTGGGATCCAGCGTCTGAGGCTGTGCTCCGAGGAGGAAGAACTTTGTCCCCTTCTTGTCACTAGCGAAGAAGGCTCCCGAGAGGTCGAGCTTCTTCTTCAGCTCGGTGGTCTTTTTGCGCATATCATGCACCCAGAGGTCGTAGCCTGCTTCTGTGGCAGAGAGGAAGTAGAGCTTCTTCCCATCTGCCGTTAGGATAGCGTCTCCTAGATGCGATGAGTGGGGCGTAAGGCGGACGATGCGCATATCGATATTTGTCCAGTCGATGACGCCATCAGTACTCTTCTTCGCAGTAGCCTTCGTCTTCGTGCTGTCGGCCTTGGCTAGCTTCTCGGTCTCTTCTAGGAGGGCGAGGTCTTCTTCGTTCATGCAATACTTGTCGTAGGCCGCACGGTTGAGGAAGGCGATCATCTGGTCAGACTGCGAGCCCCACGAAGCGTGACTGCGCATGCCATAGCGGTTGGTCGAGAAGAGCAGGGCGTTCCCATCGTGAGTCCAACGGGGGTTGGAGCTGAAGTATCCGCTATTGGTGAGATTCTGAATAGGCTGTCCTCCCGCGGCGGCTACGATACCGATGTCTGTGTATGGGCCACGCTCACGAGCGACGAAGGAGAAGGCGATCCACTTGCCATTGGGAGACCAAACGAACTCTTCGTCCAGCTTTTGCTTGCCATCGGTGATCTGTCGGGTCTGCTTGGTCTTGAGATTGTAGACCATCAGACGAGCGCGATCAAGGAGGAAGGCTACTTCATCCCCATTGGGAGAGAACTGTGGGTACATCTTCTCCCCTCTTAGACCGGGGATGAGCTTCTCCTTGCTTATGGACAAGGCATTGGGGAAGTTGAGATCTTCCTTGCGCTCGATCTTCGCTAGGTAGAGATCCCAGACACCGTCTTCATTGCTTGCATAGACGAGACTACGGTTGTCGGCTCCGAAGCTCACGCCACGATTGACATGTGAGCCAGTCGTGATCTGCTTCGTGGTGCTGTAGTCTGTCGCTGTGACGAAGAGATCTCCTCGGGAGAGGAAGGCGATCTGCTTCCCATCGGGCGAGACGGAGGTCTCGATCAGGGAGCGCCCCATGGAGAGTCGTAGCTCCTCCTCTGCCGAAGGGTCCTTCACGATACGGATGGGGACTCGGTGCTCCTTTTGCCCTGGTACGAGGGTGTAGATCTCACCCGCATAGCCGAAGCATAGGAGTCCATCTTGGGAGGAAGAGAGGAAGCGTACAGGATCCCCTGATAGGGAGGTGATAGCTCGTGGCGCTGTGGTCGTCGAGAGAGAGCCCTCATAAATATTCATGCTACGTCCATCTCGCTCGCTGAGGAAGTAGAAGCTCCCTGGAGTAGGGCCATAGACAGGGTTACGATCCTCCCCATCATGACGTACGACATAACGGTAGGTCTTCTTCGCTAGGTCATACTCTAGGAGATCTAGCGAAGAGGAGGAGGTATGGTGCTTGCGCCAGGTCATTTCGAAGCTCTTGACCTCCTGATAGAGGATCCGCTGACCATCACGGCTGATGTGGACTGCTTCGGCTGGCGTCGCAAGGATCTGCTCCGATCGACCGCCCGATACGGGGATGCGGTATATCTCGGAGAGTAGGCCTGTAGGGAAGAGGGCGGAGGAGGCTGGATCCTGGAGGTGCGCCTTGTAGATCAAGTAGCGCCCATCGGGAGTAAAGGTCTGAGGGATCTCTGTCCCTGAGTGGAAGGTCAGCTGGCGTGCCTCACCCCCCGAGGCAGCCATGATATAGATGTTCGTCCCCGTATGATAGCGATCGGAGGTGAAGGCGATGTGCTTGCTGTCGGGGCTCCATACGGGTGAGCTCTCATAGGCCGTAGTGGAGGTGAGGCGGCGAGCTTCCCCACCCTGGGTAGGGACCGTGTAGATGTCGCCCTGATAGGCGAAGGCGATGGTCTTGCCGTCGGGTGAGAGAGCGGGGTAACGAAGCCATAGCGGACGCTCCTGAGCTGCTGCCGGTAGAGCAAGACTTCCGCTAAGGAGTCCGAAGAGGAGGAGTTTTTTCTTGTCCATACTACTATGTTTTAGGTATAAGCGTAGGTGGAAGGATAGTCTCTAGCTCAAAGATACGACAAAGGGGGGACTTCTATTAGTCTTCTTGCTGCTCTAGGCTAGATGTTATGGATTATGTACCCTCCTCACTCGATGTTTGAGGGCTAGATCTAGTGGTGTGAAGGCCATATAGCTCCCGTAGAGGAGGTGTAAATAGCGAGCAAGCCCCAGCGGATAGGCAGCATCACTCAAGGGGGAGTGGGTGCGCGTCCGCTAGGGCTTGCTCGTTAGCGCCTAGTGTGGCCTAGACTATCGGCTAGTTTTCTAGTGAATAGTAGCCGTTTTGGAGGTAGAGCTCATTGCTGGAAGGGACATACTGAGCATTATTGTTGTAGTTAGCTACGTCCTTATCTGCGATGATCTTGTAGTCGAGGTCGAGGAGATCACTGAAGGTGATCGAATAGGTCGATCCGTTATAGGTGTAGCGACCATTGAATCCGTAGGTCAACTTACCATCTATGTAGTAGCGATAGTGTGCAGAGCCGTGAGCCATAAGCTGGAAGGTCTCCTTGTAGGTCTTCCCATCCGCGTCCCAAGAGGTGACATAGATCTTGCCATAGAAGGCAGGAGGGTTCGAGGCCTGGATGGTAGGCACCTGACTAGCGATGCGGAAGTTGGATCCGCCTAGGACGAGATGATCTGCCTGAGTATCGTAGTGGGGGTTGCTACCGATGAAGAGCTTATCAGCGGTGAGCTCTTGATCACCAGCTCGGAGGTTGGAGAAGGTGATGGCTCCCGTCGTGGCATCATAGGTATAGTTACCGGTGTAGCGCTTGACCTCACCGCCATTCTGGTAGTTGACACCAGAGAGGCTACCATCATTAGCTAGGGTGATCTCTCTACGATAGACGGTCGTCTGATCCTCTGTCTCGTAGGTGAATGCGTAGGTCTTACCTACGAAAGGCGCATTGATAGCGTGCCCCGAGAGGATGAAGGTCTTCCCCCCGAGCGTGAAGGTATTCGCACTGCTGTTGAACTGGGGATCTTGGTCAAGGGAGAGCTCCGCAGCGGTCGCTGGTTGACCTGCAAGGTATAGGTTGGAGAAGGTGAGCTTGCCGGACTTGAGATCATAGGTGTAATCCCCAGAGTAGAGCTGGCGGTTGCCGTTGGTCGTCTTATAGCCCCAGATCTTCTTGTTGGGGTAGAAGGTCAGTTCGTAGCTAGAGTGTACCCCATTCTTATTGACCGTAGCGACGTAGGTCTTCCCGATGAAGGGGGTGGGGTAGGTGTTGCTTAGATTATAGAAGACAGCGAAGAGCTCGCTTTCGTCATCGGGGTTTCTAAGGACGATCCCGTCTTCATGCTCATCATAGGATACGCTACCGAAGTAGAGATCTCTTGGGGTCTTAGCTCCCGTTATTGAGGAGTGGAGGTCACTGAAGACGATCTTCTTGGTCTCAGGATCATAGGTGTACTTCCCTGTGATGATTTCGGGGCTATCGGGACGGTCATCCGCTACACGCTTATAATCGATGGTACCGTCGTCCTTTAGCTCGAGGAAGTTGCTGTACTGGATCGAGCCGTCTGACTCAGCAAATACATAGGTGTACTGCTGCCCAATGAAGGGCGCAGAGATGCGTGTAGGATGCTCGACCTTGGGCTGCTCGGGCTGAGGGAGCTCGTCCTTCGTGTGACAGGCGCCCAGTGTGAGGGTGAGCACTGCCAAAGCTAAACAAGTTAGTTGCTGCTTCATATTAGGTGTATTTGTTGTTGGAAGTTTCCTTTCGTCCGACAAAGGTAGTAAGAATAGCTGGCTCTTCACTATCCTAAGTATCAAGGCCTAAAATATGCTGTGGTGATCACCGAATGAAGCCTTACAAGAAGTCACAATATACCTAACCGAGAGAACACAATAGGCCTAACTGAGGCATCACAATATACCTAACTGCCTAGCCACAATATACCTAATCTCAAGGGGAGAAAGGGAGAATTATCCTCTTGGCGGTAGTATGGTATAATTAAGTATGTTTATCTTTGCTTCAGAGAGACCTTTATCATAAGATTCCCAGCAAGTAAGCACTTGTACCACACTTAATAGGATTGCTTATGCTCAAAACCTTATACAAAGCATTAGCTACACTTTTCCTTCTGCTCCCTCTTCTCTGTGCTTGTGCAGACGATAGTTCGCAGAAGCGGGCGATCGAATCCGTGCCTGCTGATAGCGTCGGTGCGATCATATTACACCCCTCCGCAGATTCGCTACTTATCCCTGCAGAGCGTGGCTATATCTACTACGATGAAGATGATGAGATGACGGATACCAAGACCCGCTATGCTCGTCTGGTCAGTGATAATAGCGTTACACTCGATTATCCTTATGGGGAATGTCGCTTAAGTTGCTTGATCCGAAAGTCAGCCAAGTATGGGACTGAAGTGATGCTACGTATCTCCAGCGGTCAGTTCTATGGAGACGCATACAATGAAAACAACTACGTCTGTATCCGCTTTGATTCATCTCGATCGGTCAATTACAGCTTTGAGGAGTCCCGCGATGGTAGCCCAGAGTGGATCTTTCTGAATAATACGCAGGACTTCATTCGGCGAGCTAAGCGGGCACGCTCCATTAAGATCGAAGTCCCGATTTTCCAAGAAGGGCGCCGGCTTTTTCGCTTGACTTCGGACAAACCCTTGGAGTGGCTATAGACTACTAGGTCATATATAC
>ERZ773077.264-NODE-264-length-40012-cov-8.617339_pt1 | contig 40012 bp, 47 predicted proteins | sample MGYA00580612_ERZ773077 | MGnify/ENA primary metagenome ERZ773077 (study PRJEB29015, sample SAMEA2737971) | human oral metagenome | biome: human oral; feature: human-associated habitat; material: dental | place: China | collected 2021 ...
CTGAAAAAATTTTTGAAAAAATGGATTTTGAAAATATAAAGGATTTTGATGATATTGGTTTCTATGTATTACCTAGAGAAACAGAGGTTTATTACGATATTCGTAAAGCTAACGAATATATTAAAGAAAATCATATTGAGAATGGTTTGAGTGAAAAAGAATTGGAAATGTTTAAAGTGAAATAAAAATAGGTGGGGTAAATTGAGGTATAAAAAATTAATAGAAATAGATATAGATTTATTAACTCAGTGTCTGATTAGAACAAAAGATAATAAAATTGTAAAAACTGAAGTAAAAGAAATTAATACACAGCATTATAATTTCAAAGATTGGGAGTTTAATTGGGTTGAGGAAAGTAAAAAGAGAAATAAAATATTAGGGTTATTTGCTGAAAATGATAAAAGATTACAAGGAATTGTTGAATATTATGAGAATAAGGAAAGACAATTATTAGAAGTTGTGTTAGTTGAAATTGCTCCGTTTAATAATCTTCATAATCCTAAAAATTTTTTAAAAAGTAAAGCAGATTTTAGAAGAAAAAATTTGCTTTTTTTATAAAAATTTATATAGTTTTTGTGTTCAGCGATATCAAAGAATTACTATATATTGTGTTTTTTTAATTATGGCTATTTATAAGGTTCAGAAGCGAAATGGAAGTATTACAACCTTCGATCGAGCGAAAATTGAACGCGCGATTCGGCTCGCTATCGACTCAGTTTGATGAAAGGATTTTTCTTATGTTCCGGTAATTACCGAGAAAATTATTGAAACTCTTACCAAACGAGTGGATGGAACCATTCCACAGGTGGAATATATTCAGGACGTTGTCGAGGAAATTCTTATCAAAGAATGACACGATCAGGTGGCGAAATCGTATATTTTGTATCGTCAAAAACGCGCAGAAAGCCGGGAAAATCGCGATGTGGTTGTTGAGGTTGGAAAAACAATGAACGAATATCTTGAAAAAAGCGATTGGCGTGTGAATGCGAATGCAAATTCTGGATATTCTCTAGGTGGACTCATCCTCAATACTTCTGGAAAAATCACTGCGAATTACTGGCTTTCGCATGTATACCCAAAAGAAATTGGTGATGCTCATCGTAATGCGGATTACCACATTCATGACTTGGATATGTTCTGCGGATATTGTGCGGGTTGGAGTCTCCGTGAATTGCTTGAGGAGTGATTTAACGGAATGCCGAACCGCATTGAATCGGCTCCGCCGCGCAATTTACAGGCCGCGATCAATCAGATGATTAATTTTCTTGGAACGCTCCAAAATGAATGGGCTGGAGCACAGGCTTTTTCTTCATTTGATACCTATTTGTCGCCTTTTGTTCACAAACATCGAAAGGAATTGGAAGAAAATTTAGAAAATTCTCAAGCAAATTTTCCCACTCCCGAAGCAAAAGAAAAATATTTGGATGAGGCCACATACAATTATGTACTTCAACAAATGCAAAATTTTGTTTTTGGGCTCAATGTTCCGTCACGATGGGGGACACAAACACCTTTTACCAATATCACGCTCGACTGGTCGTGCCCAGATGATTTGAAAGAAAAGGCATTGCATCTCGGTGGGTACGATCGCGGTTTGTACGAAAAAAAATATGGCGAACTCGATAAAGAGCGATGAATCATCAACAAAGCATTGCTTGAAGTGTATTCCAAAGGGGATTATCACGGACGAGCATTTACTTTTCCGATCCCAACGTACAATATCACGGAAGATTTTCCTTGGGAAGATGAAAACACGAAGGCCTTGTTTGAGGTGACCGCCAAATACGGGCTTCCATATTTTCAAAATTTTCTCGGTTCGCAATACAAAAAAATTCGCAAAGAAGATGGAACATTTGAAATCGTCGAAAATCCTGATGCATACAAACCAGGTGCAGTTCGATCGATGTGTTGTCGATTGCAACTCGACTTGCGCGAATTGGTAAAGCGTGGGAATGGGCTCTTTGGGTCAGCTGAAATGACGGGCTCAATCGGCGTGGTGACGCTCAATATGGCTCGCATTGGTTACCAGAATAAATGAAACAAAGAAGCTTTTAAAAATCGTGTTCGCGAATTGATGGATCTTGCGAAAACTTCTCTTGAGATGAAACGCGCTGTGCTTTCAGAATGGCTCGAAAAAGGCTTATATCCGTACACATATCGATATTTGAGATCATTTAGAAATCATTTTTCTACGATTGGACTCAATGGAATGAACGAAGCAATCGAAAATTTCACTGATGGCGCTGAAAATATTTCCACCGAATTTGGAGAAAAATTTTCTCTCGAAATTCTCAATTTTATGCGAGAAATTCTCAAAGAATATCAGGAAGAAACAGGAAATATGTACAATCTTGAAGCGACGCCAGCGGAAGGAACGACCTATCGTTTTGCGAAGGAAGATCAAAAACAGCTTCCAGACATTATCCAGGCGGGAACACCAGAAAATCCGTATTATACGAACTCAACGCAGCTTCCAGTAAGTTTCACGAATGACGCGTTTGAGGCACTGGATTACCAGAATGAATTGCAGTGCAAATATACGGGTGGAACGGTTTTACACTTGTATATGGGGGAGCGAATCACTAATTCTGATGCTTGTAAAAATTTTGTCCACAAAGTTTTGCAAAATTATCAATTGCCATACATCACGATTACACCGACTTTCTCGGTATGCCCAAAGCATGGCTATATTATCGGAGAGCACGATTTTTGTCCAAAATGTGACGAAGAAATCGGCTACACAGGCCAAGAATTTGATCTCGAAATCCGAAAACAACATACTTCTGATACCAAAAAATTGGAAGAACTTGAAAAAACACTTATCTCTTAATTTTTTCTTTTATGGAAACATTTGTAAACAAAGATGGAAAAACAGTGAATCGAACTCGCTGTGAAATTTATACTCGCGTGATGGGATACTATCGTCCAGTAACACAATTTAATCGCGGAAAAAAATCAGAATTTTATTCCCGAACTTATTTTGACGAATCTCGTAACGCAAGTAAAAATGCTGGTATCGTGACTTGAGAGGCTTAGTCTTCTAGATTTCCCCGGGCGTGTAGCGTGTGTTGTTTTCACGCTCGGGTGTAATCTTCGGTGCGGATATTGTCATAATAGTGAATTTGTTTTGCCAGAAAAAATTCGTCAAATTAAAAATGGCTTGCAGCAAACGGAAAATTTTTTTCAATTTCTCGAAAAACGGCAGGGAATTCTTGAATGAGTTTCGATTTGTGGCGGGGAACCGACGATTCATAAAGATTTGGAAGATTTTGTCCGAAAAATCAAAAATATGGGTTTTTTGGTAAAACTTGATACCAATGGCTATCGTCCACAAGTAATTCAGAATTTGCTCGAAAAAAATCTGCTCGACTATGTAGCGATGGATATCAAGCATTCGTGGGAAAAATACGAGTCGCTGGTCGGGCGCGTTCCTGACATCGGGGCATATGCCGAAAGCGTCGAAATTATCAAAAAGATGGCGCCAGATTATGAATTTCGTAGTACGATTATTGGTGGAATTCATGATTTGGAAGATTTTGAAAAAATGTCCGAACAAATCGCAGGCGCAAAAAGTTATTTTTTGCAACGATATCGTACGGGAAATGTCTTGGATCCAAATTTTCAGGGATTTTCTCCCACTGAAAAAAGTCTTTTGCAAATGCAAAGAATCGCCGAAAAATACGTGCAAAATTGCCAAATTCGACTCTAAATAAGATCAGAAAAATAAACTTTACACTTTCTTTTTTGACACTTCTCGTCGAATTTCAATTTTTTAAGAAACCATTTTTGGTTTTTTCTTTTTTCCAAAAATCCCGTTCACACACCTCTGCTACCTGTATGGTAGATCAGGATAAATCCTTTGCTATTCGTGCCTCATCATACAATTTTATTTCTTTTTTCCTAAAATCCATATAATAAAATCATATTCCCATAAACAAAATTTTTATGAAAAAACTCTCCATTTTTCTTATAGCCTCGTTGCTTTTTTCTTGCCAAAATAACACGCAAGATGCCTCTATACAAACCAAAAATACACAAGTAGTAGAGATTGCACAACCAACAAATACAAAAGAAGAAAAACCACAAAATACACAAACTCAAGACCTCAAAAACCAAGAATGCGCCAAAAAAATACAATTTAACTCAGCCTTTGATAGTGAAATTTATTGGGCATTTTATAATTCTTCTGATAATAAATGTTGGTATTTGGGTTATCTTGGTTGTGAATTTTTCCTCACAAATGAAGACCCAGATGAGTATTATGAAGCAACAGAAAGTAATGATGTAATAAAAGTAACCAAAGAAAATAAAGAGCAGTTTGATTGACGAGAATGAAACAAATTATATTCTGATGATGTGGATTGATTTTTTGATTTTCAAGATAAAATTAGTGAAAAATTTTTTGATTGACGTTTAATAGAATATTTGTGTTTTTGGCAATATGCACCTGATACATTAGGTCGTTTTATGCAGGCGTTTCAAAAATATAATATTACATTGCCACCCACTGGAGCATTACACATTTGAAAAAATCTTGGTGATATACGAACAGAAACTCCAGCCACAAATCCAATACAAGAAAAAGATGAAATTGACACCACAACCAGTATTGAGATAAGACAACTATACAATATTCTTTATGACTTACAACAGAAAAAAGCTCAGTAGGGCTTTTTATTTTTCCCCGTTTCATCATAATGATAAACTCTCCTCCTGTTGTTGGATCATTTGGTCTTGTTTGGTTATAGGATTGATTGAGGATGAATCCGAAATGCCCTCCAAGTCTCTGTGATTGAGAGAAGTTTTTTTGATGTGTCATCTTTTTTCGTTTCATGCTTGGGAGTCAAGTGGATGTTATAATTCTATTTTCCCTGAAAAATTGATTTTATCAGAAAAATTCGTATTATACGATTGTTACAACCTTATATGTGATTTTTTATTTTTGCCATTCTCGTACTTTCAATATTTTCCACAAAAAATGATCAAATAATTATTGATGGAAAAATATGAGTTTTTCTGCGAGTATTTTTGTGGAGTATTGTGATGATGGGGATTGCGGTGGGAATATATGCTCGCATTACAGCATAGTGAATTTTAATTATTCTACATATCCCCGAATTGTCCAAAACTTTTTCAAAAATCATTTCAAAAAACTCTAAAAGTTAGTATAATTCTTTCATATTCATAAAACCAAACTTATGAAAAAATTTCTGGCTTTTTTGTTGATATTTTTCTTGTTGCCCTCGCCCGTTCTGGCGAGTGTCAAAATTTCTGCAATTTTTCCAAATCCTGAAACTGATGCGAAAAAGAATGAGTTTGTAGAACTTCAAAATTTGGGTTGTGAGTCTGTGGATTTGTCAAAATTTGCCCTCAAAAAAGAGGCAACCAAAAATCCAATTTTTTTGAATGGTGAGCTTAAACCAGGTGAGTCAAAGAAGTTTTATCGCGATAATGGTGGATTAACCTTGAAGGATGATGATACTATTTTTTTGGTAAACGCCGATGGTGATGTGATAGATGAGGTTCAATATACCAAAAATGATGCTAAAAAGGGGAATATTTTGACTTTTTCGCATGACGCTGATCAGTGTGATACGGACGAGGAAAATGATAATCCTCAAAATCCACCGAACACAAATGATAAAAATACTGATTCTAAAAACGAGCCAGAAAATGAGACAAATCACGATGAAAATCAGAAAAATCCTGAAGAAGATCTTCCTGAGAGTGAGGAGAAGCTTTCGGCCGATGAATTATTTTTAGAAGATTTGGATGAGGATGGATTTTTTGAAACAATGAAAATCGTTTACTCAGACAGTTTGACTGGATCATTGAATATTGAAGATTTTTCGTTGACGAGTGCTTCTGGGGCTGACTTGACGCCAATTCCAAATTCTGTGTCTTCTGGAACACTAGCCAATGATACGATTATTTTGACTTTGACTGGAATTATTACGACAGAAAATATTTTTTCCATGAATGAAAATTCTGGTATTTTTCTGAAAAGTGAGAATATTTCTAATATTTTAAGTATTGGATTAAAAAAACTGGAAAAATTGAATGAAAATTCTTTCGAAAAATATACAAAAGTTACATTTAGCGAATCAGATTCTGAAAATCATCATGACGATTCAGATGATATTTCCGAAAATTTTCCAACGATTTTTGCTACACTACAACGGCCAATAACCGCAAATATATCAGAAAACCAGATTTCTTGCTATGAAAAACCCTGCAAAATAAATCTGGATTTTGATCCGATTTTTTCAGCTGATTTTCCGAAAAAAGATTTTTCTTGCGAGGTACATATTGCGGGCAAAAAATTCCAAACTTGTAATCCGCCAGTCACTGAAATTACGGGTGAAAGTGATATTTTGGTAAAAATTTCTCGAAAAAATTCGAAATGAGAAATTTTTTCTATATTTCATGTAGATTTTGATTCCGTGAATGAAGATGCAAAAACTCCTGAAAATAAAAATCAGAAACCAACAAAAACTGAAAAACCGAAAATTACTCCACGATCCAATCAAACAGCTCAATATTCCACACCACCAGTTATTTCTATTGATTCTGATGGGAAATTTGAGCATATGTATGAATGGAAAACAGATGATGAAATTGTGTGTTTTACAGCAACTTGTGCGATCAATTTGAATGCCAATGATACGTATAGTCGCGAAAATAAGGCACTCAAATATGCTTGGAAATTTGGAGAAATTGCGGAATTTTCTCGAAAAAACCCACCGAGTGTCACGTTTACCACAGGAAAGTATGATATTTTCTTAACTGTTACAGATTCAAATGGAATGTTCGCTATGAAACAAATTTCTGTCGTGGTTCCAGAAAAAATTGATGAAAACATTGAAAATATCCAAAAAAATTCTCAGAAATCTGAATGAAAAAATTGAGAAAAAGAAGAATTTGAAGCGCCAGAATTGGTTTTGCAAAATCCAGCGAAATTTGATATTTCCGACCCAGAAAATTATGTTTGTCAAACAAATTCTGATTCGTGTAACATCAATTTTTCCCTTTCTGGCGCGAAAAAATCATTTTCATATTTGTGGTCGTGGGATGATGAAGAATTTTTCGAATCGACGAACCCTCGTGCGAAAACACTCACAATTGGTCAACATTACTTAAAAATTCGTGCGGTTTCTCCAGAAAATCCTGATGAAAATTTGTGGGAACATTCGCTTGGAGTAAATATTGTGAAAATTGAAAAATCTTCAAAAAAATCTTTTACAAAAGCCAAAAAATCGACTGCGAAATCTGCAAAATCGAAAAAATCTTCAAAAAAATCTTCAAAAAAATCTTCAAAAAAATCAACAGCCAAAAAAACTGAGAAATCATCCAAAAAATCCTCTGAAAAAACTGAGCAAAAACCGCTTCCAGAAGAGAAAGTTGAAGTGGAGAAAAACAATAATACATTGCCACTTTCTTCGGCTGGAATTTTGATGTCGGGTGTTTTGTTTGCAGGTGTGCGACGTAAATTTTAAATAAGTTTGGATGAAAAAAATTTGCTTTCTCTCGCGAAAAATCTATAATGAATACAACTTTTTCACACGTGCATCTGGCCTGTATTTTTCTCTACAAATATTTTACAACCTGAAACGGGTGCCAAGTATACCTCGGTATTCCGACTCGCGACCAGACTTCAATGGCTGGAATTGCATACCAGGGATAAAATATGGTTATAAACGATGAAAAAGTAAAATCCCCGAAAGGGGATTTTTATTGATTATTTGGAGTATTTTCAGGACTTTTTGGTGGATGATTATTTTCGGAAAGTACAATCTTTTCTTCCACATTATTTTGTTGAAGCGCGTTAATATTTTTTTTCGTTTTGTAGAAAAAAATGAAAATATTTCTCGCAATACTCGTGATTGGCGCGCGAACATTGGCGTTCGTTTTTCACTCCGCAATGAGCGTTGCAATCGGAAAAATAAGTAAATACAGAGCGTAGAAATCTGAAAAAATGAAAATCAAAATACAAAGAATCGTCAAGAAAAAACCTTCGGCAATATTTCCTTGATATTCATGAAATTTTTTGTTAAAAAATGATGGAATCGTGATGAGATTGAGAATGGGAACCCCAATAATTACTGGATGCGTCCAAAAAGGCGTTTCTATCGCGACTTTCTCAGAATATTTGTGTTGATAGAATTGGAATTTTTCCTGAAAACTGCTCTTTTTTTCCTGACCAAATGCGACTTTAAAAAATTCTCCACAAGCGCTCAGGCTGGCATGCAAAAAGGCTTCTGCATCGTGATAAGTTGGAATGTATCGATATTGTTTTGGTTGAAAAAATTTGGATTCCGCCATGAGAAAAACCGCTGTTGTCACAAAAAGTATAATATACGCCAAAAGTACGAAAAATGTCGGAAAGTTAATAAAACTTTCGAATAAAACTCCGAAAAAAATCATTAAAAAGAAGAAAAAATTTCCTACTTTTCGTCCAATTTGCATTTCAGAAAATGAGTTTTTTTGTGTTGTAAAAATCCCAATAATCGGCAAAAATGATGACAAAATTTGGATTTTTTGTTCATCAGAAAAATTGTTTGATTGAAAAATTGGCGTATTTTCGGAATCATTTGCAAGCGTCAGATTTTCGTGATTTTCGCCTCGAAATGCGCGATAACCAGCCGTAAACATTACGATAAAAAACGCAACCATCAACGCTGTGAAAATAATATTTGCCAACGAAATCCCAAGAATTTGCACAAAAAGATATTGTTGAAGTTGGAAAAAAACCACCAAAATAATTGTAAAAATCCCCATATAAATCGCGGATTTTTTCGCGTGTGACCGCACAAATGGGTGCGCGAGTGGCGTTCATTTTTGCGCGAGCAAAAAGAGCGGCCCAAGCAAAAAATAACAAATTGCTGCATTAATGCGAGTTGATTGATCGTACATATTTCAGATTATTTCGGCCATTATAGCGGATTTTTTGAATTTTCACAAAGAAAAAAATTTTTTCTCGGAAAAATGATTTGCTTTTTCTAAAATTTTAGGTATAAAATACTTCACTTAAACTTTTTTATGAAACAGATTCTTGGAACAGCGGTTATTGCATCGGCACTTTCGGTGGGTGTCATTGATGCTGCTAATGCAAATAATATAGAGACGACTACATCAGAAAAGCAGACTGTATGTAATACTGATACGATTGTAAAAAACACGCGAAATCGAACTTTTGGCTTGATTGAAGGTTGGGAAACAGGAAAAAATAGATTGACATATTGCCGTCAGGGGCAACTAATGATGAGTGCGCCAACAGCAACTGGAAAGCCCCATAGGGATGGCGGTGTATACACGCCAGAAGGAACATTTCCAGTTGGTCGCCTTGAAAAAAACAAAGTTTCTGGTTCATACAAAAACAGTCAAGGCCGTCCAGCTGCTATGCCAAATGCGGTTCAGGTGGTGCGTGGAATTTATGTTCACGCGGGAAAGGTGTTTGATGCAAAGGGGAATGTTCTTAAATTTCCTTCACATGGATGCATTCGATTGACGCACGCCGATTCTGCGAAACTTTTTAATTTTGTTCAGGCTGATAGAAAAACAGGAACACAGGTTGAAATGATTATTAAAGGAACGGATCCACGAAAATAAAAATCTCTCAATCGAGAGATTTTTTTATGGAATTTTTCGGATAAGCCACCAAAACGCCAAATAGAGAATTCCAAAAATACTTCCGGTGAGCGCAAGTGAGAAAAAAAGTGATTCAATCGAGAAAAAATTCATCGCCATAAAAGCAATACATCCAGAAAAAATTCCAGCACAGAGTAAAAGTGCGCTTTTTGAAAGTATTTTCCCAAAATATAGTGTATCTCGCACCAAAAATAACGAAATCATCACGAGAAGTACCTGACTTGCGAGCGTCACAACTGCCGAGCCAATGAACGAATAAAAGGGGATTATCACGAGATTTCCGACAATGTTCATGAGAGCGATAAAAAGATTGACGTAAATAATTTTTTTCTGCTCATTTTTGGCAATCAAAATATAATTGGCAAGCGAACTGATAAAATAAAATAAAAATATCCACGCCACGATTTGCATCACATCCACAGAATTTGCGCCATTGATTGGTTTCAAAAAACTTTCTGAACTAATAAATGGAATGATTTTTTCTGCAAAAAACGCTAGAAAAACTGAAATTCCCACACCAAAACCAAAAAGTAATTCAAATCATTTGAGGGAAAGATTTTTGGTATCAGTAACGCGATTTTCGCTAATAGAAGCCGTCAAAACGGGCAAAAAACTATTCAAAAAAATAGTTCCGTACATCATTCCAACTTCCACGATCTTCATCGGAATGCTATAAATCCCGATAATTGCATCAGAAACTGAAGCATCTTCCATGAGCGACAAAAAAAGCGTATCAACCTTGAAAAAAATCACTCCCAAAAAGAGGGCAATTCCGTACGGAATGGACATTTTGAGGATTTTTTTGATATATTCAGAATCCCAATAAAAACGAATTTTGTGAAATTTTTTCGCGTGCCAAAAGATAAGTCCTGTCATTACGAGATTTCCAGCAAGTCCCGCCAAAAATATCATTATCAGGCCAAATTCTGGCGATACAGAATTTTTGGGAAAAAGCCCATACGCAAAAAATGCTACCAACCCAAATGTCGCTAATTTTCCGGCCGTATTGGCGATAAAACTAAATTCCGTCTTGAGAATCGCTTGCAAATAACTCATAATCGAACTATGAATCAGCCCAAGAAGCGTAAAAATTGAGACGATAAAAATTGAAAGCAGCGCGGTTGGAGAATTGTATCATTCCATGAAAAATCCGATTCCGAGCGCCAAACACATAATCATGAGTCCAGAAATCGTTCGAAGCGACAAAATATTTCCTGAAATTTTTTCCAATTTTTCCGGATTATCGTGTACTTGCGACATTTCGCGAACGCTGATGGTATAGAGTCCCAAATCCGCCAAAACTGCAAAAATCGAAAGATAATTATAGATTTTGGAATACATTCCATAGCCGCTCGTATCGAGATAATCGGACACGATTTTGATGAGAAAAATCGAAATCAGACCCGTCATCACTTTTCCGGCGATTTGTGCGAGCGTGTTGGTATAAATTTTTTTTGTAGGCATGCGAATATTGTATGCAATCGAAAAAAAAATCAAGAAAATTTGAATTTTTCCACATTTTTTCTATAATTTTTGCATGAAAAAAATCTCCCCAAAATTCCGCGATTTTCGCGCGATGCATCTTTTGCTGCCAAAATTTTGAAAAAAAAATCTCGAAACGCTCGTTGATCAAGAATTTGCAGAAAATTTTTCGGTGCTTTCTGATGCTGAAAAATCCTTTTTTCTTGAAAAACTTGCTCAGAAAAATTCGCTCGAACAAGAAATTGCTGAAAAAAATTTAGAAAATATTTTGTCGCTTGAAAATCAAATTTCTGTGGTTTTGTACGATATGGAACGCACGGGCGTGAGTTTTGATGTGGCAAAAATGGAAGATATTCGCACGCGAATTCGTGCTGATATTTCCGCTTTGGAATCAGAAATCTTTGAGATTATTGGAGAACGCATTAATATCAATTCTCCAAAACAATTACAAGTTTTATTTTTTCAAAAACTCGGCATCAAGCCTATCAAAAAAAATAAAACGGGTTTTTCGGTGGATACTGATGTGCTTGAAGAAATCGCAAAAACCCACGATGTGGCGCGCCTAATTCTCGAATATCGCCGACTTTCAAAACTTTCTTCAACGTATGTTGATGGACTTTTGAAGGTGGTGGATTTGCGTGACAATCGCATTCATACGAATTATGATTCGCTCGGGACGACGACGGGACGAATGAGTTCGAGTGATCCGAATTTGCAAAATATTCCGACGGGCGATGGGTACGCCAATGAAATCAAATCATGCTTTGTAGCGTCTCCAGGAAATATTTTGCTCGTGGCGGATTATTCTCAGATTGAACTTCGAATTTTGGCTTTTTTGTCGCAAGATGCGGGACTTTTGGATGCTTTTACTAATGATGAAGATATTCATACGCGCACGGCCAAATTTTTGTTTGGTGATCGTGAAATTTCTCCAGCAGAACGCCGAATTGCCAAAAGCGTGAATTTTGGCGTGATTTATGGAATTACGGGATTTGGGCTTGCTAAAACGCTTGAATGTTCCCCTTGGGAAGCGCAAAAATATGTGGACGCATTTTATGAAAAATATCCTGGCGTGAAAAATTTTTATGATAAACTTTTGGAAGATGGTCGAAAAAATGGCTTTGTAGAAACTTTTTTTGGGCGCAAAAGATTCGTTCCGGCACTCAACGATGCTAACAAAACGATGCGATCAATTGCGGAGCGTGAGGCGATGAATATGCCAATTCAGGGAACCGCGGCTGACATCCTCAAACTCGCTATGATAGATATTTCCCAAAAAATTTCTGAAAAAAACCTCTCAGGAAAGATGATTTTACAAGTGCATGATGAATTGGTTTTTGATGTCCCAGAATCAGAAAAAGAGATTTTTGAACAATTGATTCGCGATTCGATGGAACGAATTTTTGAAATTCAGAATTTACGAAAAATTCCAGAAAATATGCATGAAGTAAAAATTATTGTGGATATTGGAGAAGGAAAAAATTGGACGCAAGCAAAATAAAAGATTCTCATTTGAGGATTTTTTTGTTCAAAAAAAGACCGTAAAAACGGTCTAAAATTTATCTGCAAGACAGATAAAGTGCGGGGAATATTATGAAGCAGCGATTCGTTTCAGTGTTTCCACGATGTTTGGAGCTTTGAAATGTCGCAACAACTCATTGATTGCTGCTTGTTGCTGCAATGGATGTGCCTTTTTGAGATACTCAAATTCACAGGGTGAATAAGGAGTGCTCGGATGCCGCTGTTTTTCTTTAATCAAATAAATCGTGCGATGCAGGGGATTGAGACGATCAAGGATTTGTAGCGTATCGGTTTGATTGATACCTTTCAGCAAGAGCTTGCCGCCAATAATGCTTGGATCTTGGCGAGTCAATAAAGTTGCCAAATTTTCATCATCCAGTTTTTGCAGAAATTCAATTTTTTCAACTGCATTCCATGAAGCAATTATCTGACAATACATCGTCAGAGCTGGTTGTGAAAATGTTGCCACATTGAAGAGCAAACAGAGATGTCTCTGTTTTGTAGGAGACAAGTCTCCTAGTGCTACCAACAATACATATGCATTTGTGGTGCCACTTTTTTGAAGAAAGTTTTTGCATGATTCTTGATGGTACATATAGAGACGAATCAAAAATTGCGCCATCTCTCTTCTGTCCGTCATGCTGTACAAAATCGGATCCACACTTCCTCGTATAAGGAGTGTTTCCGCATATTGCAGAACTTCTTCGTTACTCATTGTTTCGATTGAATCAATGCGAGATTTGACTTTCATAATACCTCCTTGTCTGTTTGCTGGCATATGCCTTATTGCAGCCCTCGTATAAGGAACAAACATTGTGTTTATTTTAAATAAAAAATATATTTGTCAAATTTTAAAGAGAACAAAAACTACCTCATTTATGAGGTAGTTTGCGTGTAATGCCTTGAATAATACAGCCATATGGCATATATTCTAGACAGTATGCTCAGTCTAGTGCTGATAAGGACGAGGGAACTTTTTTTTAATGGGCTTGTATCGCCATTGGCCAGTATGTTTGAGAAGCATGGCTCGAGCATTGCCGCTCATTTCTATATCGGACTGTAAGAGTTGTCTCATGAGTTTTTCACGCAGATTGTCCTCTTTGGATACGTCAATAAGAAAACGCACATCGCCCTTATTGAGGGGCATTTTTTGTTCAATCAAATATTGAACGCGCGCTTCTGGGCTCAGGCTCTCAATGAAGTACTCATCTCTCATTTTTTCTCCTTTCGGAAATTACTATTATTCGCGTAATGACACCGTGTCATTACATCAAAATAAATAGCTATAGAAATTTAACATAAAAACTCTTTTTTGTCAAATCTTTTTTCAAAAAAAGAAAAAACTTTTTTGCACAAGCGCTATTTTTCCTTATAATATCGTATATGGCCAATTTTGACACGCTTTTTTTTGAACAGCACATCAATGACGACGAAAAAATTGAAAAAGTATTTCATCGACATTTTTTTGTGATTATTGAAGATCTTTTGATTTGGGTATTTTTTGCGTTGATAATCCCGACTTTTTTGTATTATTATAATGTTTTTGATTTGCAAAAAATCATCGCGGATCGCAGTTATGTTCATGCATATTTATTTTTGATATATTTTATTCTGCTGTACAAAATTTTTGATTGGTATCTGGATGTGTGGATTGCGACGGATCGAACGCTTGTTGAGATGCGCTGGAAATGGTTTACACCACAACTTTTGTATATCGGCTATGAAAAAATAGAGTCAATCGAAGTTCGTACACCATCGTGGCTGTACTCGGTGGCGGGAATTTCTGATGTACGGATTCATCTAGCGGGAGATGAGCACCACACGCTGACTTCGGCCGCATTTCCCAAAGAAATCGTTCAATACCTTCAGGATGCTACACAACCAAAAAAACCTTCTGAGAATCCTGATGATCGCGAGCCGTTTGAGGTACTTGTGGATACACTTTCCTGAGTGGTGCGCAATCATCTTGATACAAATGGCAAAAATTTTATCACGAAAGATTATATTGAAAAATTGGACGCGACGCTTTCTGATGGCGCGCCGATTGATCTTCGTTCCAGCGATGAAAAGCATGTAGTGGAGGCTTGGAAGAAAAAACATATTCCACTCGAAATTAAAAACTCTGACAAATAAAATATGAATATTTTTCTTGGAATTTTGCTGACTATCATCGTGTTTTTTGTGGTGGTAATGATTCATGAATTTGGGCATTTTATCACGGCAAGAATGACAGGCATGAAAGTTTTGGAATTTGGATTCGGCATTCCACCTAAAATCAAAAAAATTTTCACTGATAAAAAATGAACAGATTTTACCTTCAATGTGTTGCCTTTTGGCGGGTTTGTTCGTATTGATGGTGAGGATTTTTCAAAGCCTTCTGCTTTTGTGGATGGCGCTTTTATGTCAAAATCCCTTCCCAAGCGACTTCTTGTTTTGGTGGCGGGCGTAGTGATGAACCTTGTATTGGCGTGGGCGATTTTTACAGGAATGTTTTTGGTTGGTGCTAAGCCACTTACGGTTATTCCTATGGATATTGGCCCGACGCATTCCTTTTTCTTGCCATCGTTTGAGGAAAGTCTTGAAAGTGGCTTTATAAAGCGATCCAATGTTGCCATTGAACCACTTGAGGATTCTATTGCTCAAAAATCAGGGCTTCGTGAAAACGACGAAATCATCTCGGTAAATGGTCAAAAAATTGTCGATACAGATGATTTGGTCGAGATTATTGCTAAAAATAAAAATCTTGATTTTGAAATTTTGCGTGATGGCGAAATTCAGAAAATTGCGGTGCGCCCAGAAAATGGAAAAATCGGTACAAAAATTTTCTACAAATCGCTCGAATTAAATCAGGATTTTTCTAAAAAAACAGGAATTATTGATGCGATGCAACTTGGAGTAGGGGAGACCTATCATACATCGATGCTGACTTTTAAACTCGTGAAAAAAACGCTCGGCGCACTCTTTTTCCCAAAAGATGATGCGGAGCGCACGGCTGCTCAAAAAAATCTTTCTGGGCCGATTGGGATGGGAAATGCCTTCGTGATGATAGTTGAACAAGCGTTGCCAATATCTGTGATTTTACTCTTTGTGGCGCTACTTTCTATCAATCTCGCAGTGATGAATATTTTGCCATTTCCAGCACTTGATGGTGGACGAATGCTTTTTACGACGCTTTACAGCATTGGAAAAATGCTCGGTTTTTCTCGTGAAAAAATTCTCAAAGGCGAACAAATTATTAATTCTCTTGGATTTATCTTACTGCTTATCTTTATGATATATGTGGCTGGGATAGATATTTTTAGACTTTTACAATAAATATTATGACTATTATTGGTGCTTTTCTCATTATTTTTGGAATTTCTGTGATCATTTTTCCAGAACTTATCGCGATTATTATTGGCATTTTTTTTATTACAATGGGAATAAATGTCTTGGCGTTTTCTTTCCGTATTCAGCAAGTACAGAAAAACGCTTCTGAAAACCAAAATCGGGTTTTTACGATTGGTAATTACGAATTTATCAGAAAAAAATAATGAACTTGGCGAATATATTCATTACGCTCGTTATCGCATTATTTCCTGTCTACTTTTGGGCGTACGCACTCAGATTACTCGGAGAAAATTCTCCCGATGTGCGGCTCAAATTTTGGACGGGAGTTTTTTCTGGGCTTGTTTCGGTAGGCGCAGTTTTTGTATTTTTTAAATATTTTTCGCAAACAACAATTATTTCATTCATGATTTTTTTTGCGATTTTTTTGGGATTTTTTTACGGAATTATCGCATTGTTAACAAATTTTGGTTCACTCTATTCTGCCAAATTTTTGCGTCGTGTGAGCTGGTTGCATCTTTTGGGAATTTTCTGAATTTTCCTGTTTCTGATCGTATTTTCGAAAGTGATTACTGGTGATTTTCTTCTTGGCGGGATTCTTGCGACGATTTTTATTCCGGCATTTTTTGAAGAAATTTCGAAGCATTTTAGTGTGCTTGGACTACTCGGAAAAAGTTTTTCGTTTTCACTCAGAGATTTGACGCTTTTTACTTTTTGTGTAGTGCTTGGATTTGTATTTATTGAAAATATTTTGTATTTTTTTGCGCACGGAACGAGTGTGGAGCTTTCTGTTTTTCGATCAATTTTTGTATTTTCGGTACATCTTTTATCTTCGCTGATTTGTACGCTTGTTTGGTGGAAATCGCTTGGTGAAAAATTTGGCTCGATTCGTTATTTTTTGTGGTTTGTGCTCGGGATTCTGGGTGCAACACTCGTACATACGATCTACAATTATTCAATTTCCAACGGAAATAATATATTATTTTTGCCATATGCGGCTGCGGCCTATGGATTATTTGTTTATCTCATTAAAAAATAAAATCTCCTTTTGGGAGATTTTTAAATGCCGAGTTTGTCACGAATAATATTGAGTTCATGAACGACTTGTTGGTCTTTCTTCATGATTTGTTCGAGTTTTTTACAAGAATACATCACTGCTGTATGATTGCGTCCAGAAAAAATATTTCCGATACGCTCGTAGGTAAAATTGAGACGATTTTTGAGTAAATACATCGCTACTTGACGCGGAATCATATTTTCTTTTCGACGATCTTCAGAGAGAAGTGTGCGAATTTCTACACCAAAATGCAGAGAAACGGTCTGAATCAAATCTTCATAACTACAAGTCGTTGTTGGACGAAGCGTTCGAGAAGTTGTCGTTGAGGCGGTCAATGGCGTGATTGCCAATTTTGATAAACGCATCGCGATATTTTCCACGGTTGGAGGTGTTCCACGAAGGTCATATTCAGCGATTACTTGATTGAGAACGCCTTCGATTTCACGAACATTTTCAGTGACATTTTCTGCGATAAATTCTGCCACATCTTGCGGTAACAAAAATTCTCGCGCTCGAGCTTTTTCTTGTAAGATTGCCAAACGAGTTTCATAATCAGGCGCACCAACATCAACAGTTATTCCCCACTCAAATCGGCTCTGAAGGCGAGCCTCAAGTTCTGTTAATTCTTTTGGCGGGCGATCACCAGACAAAATAATCTGCTTTCCAGCTTCGTACAAAATATTGAAAATATTGTACAATGCTTCCTGAGTTTGTTTTTTTCCTGCCAAAAATTGCACATCGTCCAATACAAGTACATCAACTTGGCGGAATTTATCCTGCAATTTATCCACAGAATGAGATTTTACTGAAGAAACATAATCCGTGATGAATTTGTCAGTCGTTGTGTACACAACGCGAAGATTTTTATATTTGCTGCGAATGGCGTTGGCTGTTCCTTGGAGCAAGTGTGTTTTTCCAAGTCCCACATTTCCATATAAATACAGTGGATTGTATGAAGCGCCAGGTTTGCGAGCAACAGCTTCACAAGCAGCATGTGCGAGCTGAGTTGATGGTCCGACAATAAAATTGGAAAGCTGATATCGATCAGAAATAATACGAGAATTGATTCCTTGCACAACTTCCACGCCCTGCACTTGTTCTTTTTTTGTTTGTTTTTCGCTTTTTTTGAGAAGCATTCGACAATCTACCACTTCGGTTTCGGGGCGGATTTCAATGCGATCATCAACCACGAAATCTACGAGTTCCACGCTTGGAAGTTCAGTTTTGATGGCTTGTTTGATTTCAGAATAGAATTTTTTTGAAAGATTATCTTTATGGAATGCGGAGAGCACGCCCAATGTTACTTGCGAATTTGTTGCATCAACGAGTGAAAATTTTTTGAAATAAGTCAGAAAATCTGGTTTTCGAATAATTTTTGACATTTCAATTACGGATTTTTCGAGATGAGCAAAGTCGAATGAAGACATAAAAATATTTCAAAAATTTATGCATCCTTTTTAGTCAAAAATCTGAGAAAGTCAAAGTTTAAAAAAAGTTTGACACGAATATTTGTATATTTTTTTTGGTCAAAAAATATTGCGTTGGCAATGGCATCAGCAAAAGCACGAATCGGGAAAAAATTTTTAAATTTTTACTTGATTTTTTCTTCAAAATTTATAGCAAGAACACAAAATTGATACAAGAGAAATTGACAAAAAATGTATTTATTTTGTACTATATTTTTAGAAAAAGAGAGAAAAATTTGGAAGGATTTTGCTGCCAAATTTTGCAAAATTTTATAATTTTTGTGAAAATATTTTTTAAAGTCCTGAAAAAGAATTTTTGAAATAATAAAAAATCCCCAAAATGGGGAAAAATTATTTGATTTCTTTCAAGCGAGCAGCTTTACCAGTAAGGTTGCGGATGTAACCAATGTTAGCACGGCGAACCTTGAACTGACGAAGGATGTCGATTTTCTGAATGAATGGAGAATTTACTGGGAAAATCTTTTCGATCCCGATTCCGTCCATATCAGCACGAACAGTAATCATAGTATCAAGAGGAGTTGCTCCACGAGTTGAGATGATAAGACCACGGAATTTCTGGATACGCTCCTTGTCACCATCCTTAATAATCTGGTGTACTTCTACTTCTTGACCAGTACGGAATTTCTGAGTTTTCTTTTTTGCATCTGCCTGAATGGCATTGATAAGCGTAGTATTTGACATAAAATAATGACACGAATTAAAAACGCGATGAAGTATATATATTTTTCGTGAGAAATCAAGTTTTTATTTAAAAAAGTTTTTTTCGTGGGCAAGCGCGCAAATTTACTTGCAAAAATCTTGTTTTTCCCTATATTATTCGAAATCATTTTTTAAAAAAATATGGAAATTTTTTTCACAAGCGTTTTTGCGCGATTTGAAGCCATTTTGGTGATGATTTTTGTCGTGATTGCTGCGATAATTCTTTTGACATATTTGTATCAATATATTGAACGAATTATTCGAGTTTTTGGCCCAAATAAGCGTGATGCAAAGCTTCAATCTCGTGATTTTGATATTTTGAAAAAACGAGAACAGGCGGAAAGTATGCACGAAGAGGAAAAAGAGCTTCCACCACCGATTACATTGGAGGAAATTGAAGAAAAGGCTGAGGAAAAAACGGAGGAACAAGAAGAAGTAAAACGTGAAGAAATTGAAAAAAGCGAAGAAATTGAAAAAAATAATGAAGAGACAGAAATGCTTGAGGATGAAGAAAAAATAGAGGAAATCACACAAGAGGAAATTGAAGAAATGAGAAAAAATGAAGTAGTATCTGAGGAAAAAGAAAAAGAAACAGAAAATGAAGAAATAGAAAATATTGAAGCCAACGACATTGATGATACAAATAACGAAACAGAGCAAACTGAAAAAATAATCGAGAATGAAACAGAAAATAATGAAGAAAAAATGGAAGAAATTGTTGATGCGGATGAAAAAATAGAAGAAACGACCGAATCTGAAGCAGAAAAAATTTCTCCAATTATTCAAAAAATTCGTGAAGCAGAACAGAATTTGCAAAAAGAGGAAGAAAATATCGAAATTCAAGAAAAAATCGAAACGATAAGTGGCGACGAAGAAATTATTGAAAAAATTAAAGAAATCACTGATGAAGATGTTCAGAAAGAAATAATTGCAGAAGAATTGGATGAAAAGTCTGAAAATATTGAAGAAAAAATGGAAGAAGCGACAAAAGAAAAAACTGAAAATTCTGCTCACGAGACAATGACAGAGGAACAAATTGAGGATGATGAAAATTCTAATGAACCTGAAAAGGAAAAAGAAGAAATCATTGAAGAAAAAGAAGTCGAGGAAAATTATGAAGGAAATAATGTTGATGATGAGGAAAAAATTGAGGAAATTATTGCGGAAAATGAGAAAATCGAGGATTTAACAAATATAGAGGCTGAAAATGTGGTTGATGAAATAGAGGAAATTTCTGAGTCAGAAGCAGAAAAATCTGAAAATCCAACAGAAGAAATTCATGAAAATCCAGAAAATGCCGAAAAAACTTTTGAAGAAATAGAACAGGAATCAGACGAATTTTTCCAAACAGAGGAGAAAACTGAGAATAATTCTGAAGAAAAAGCTGATGAACCAGAAAAATCTCAGAAGGAGGTAGAACTGAAAACTTCTGATCGCACCAATGAATTACTCCAAAAATCTCACGAAATTGTCAAAGAAATTATTGAAGAAAAGTCGAAAACAAAGGAAGACCCACATGTGGAAAAATTGTACGAACTCACCAATCAAGCAAAAACTTTGATGGCGCGAGGAATGATTTCTGAGGCGCGCTCCGCTATTGTGGAAGGGCTTTCTCTCAAAAAAGGTCATCGCGAACTCAATTTGCTTTTGGGTGAAATTTATGAAGCGGAAAAGCATTTTGACAAAGCGGAAATTGTCTATAAAGATTTGGCTTTGGCGCACACAGAGGACGAGGAAATTTTGAAGCATTTGGCCAACAATCTCATTATTACCAAAAAAACCGAAATCGCTTACGAGATTTATAAAAAAATCTTGACGCTGGGTGGCGATGAGGAAAATGCACTCTATATTTTGACGAATCTTGCGCGCGAGCTTGGTGATATGTCTGATGTGTATCAGTACGCACGATTGTATCTCAAAAAATGGCCGATGGATAAAGATATGTTAGCATTGCTTTCAGAATCGCAAATTGTTCTTGGAAAGCGAAAAGAAGCCATTGAGACGCTTACGAAACTCAAAAACCTTTCACCATATGACGCGCCAGAAATTGGTCAATACATTGAAAAACTCAGAGCCGAAGAAGAAATGGCAAAAAATTTCTGAGCAATTGAAGAATAATTTATAATTTTTAAACAGTGGCACTCACTATTCCACCACATAGTATTGAAGCCGAGAAGTGAGTTCTCGGCTCAATTCTTATTGACAAAGATGCGATGTTGCATGTCGCCAACTTGCTTGCAAGTGATGATTTTTATGACCCTGCACATTCTATTGTGTACGGCGCAATGCAAGAATTATACGCGAGTAACCGCCCGATCGACTCGATCACGGTTCGCGAAATTGTTGATGATCAAAAAAAATTGGAATCCATCGGTGGAAACCAATTTTTGGCTGAATTAATGACGAGCGTTTTTTCGAGTGCCAATATTTTTCAGTATGCACAAATCGTCAAAAATAAATCTGTTTTGCGAAAATTGATTCGTGCGGGAAATGAGATTATTATGCATTGATATGACGAAGTGAGCGATACTTCAGAGCTTTTGGAAAAATCTGAAAAGGCGCTTTTTGGCGTAACGCAGACATTTATTCAGAATAAATTGGTGCCAATTCGTGAGATTCTCAATAATCGTTATGAAGAATTTGCAGCCATTCATGCGGATCCAGAGCTGGTTCAGCGAAATATGATTAGCACAGGTTACAAAAGTTTTGATGAAAAGCTGGGTGGATTCAAGCGAGGAGATCTGATTATCGTTGCGGCGCGTCCATCTATGGGTAAAACCGCAATTGCGCTCAATTTTGCACAAAATGTTGCCAAAAAAAATCGTCATGTTGCGATTTTTTCTCTCGAAATGTCCAAAGAACAATTGACGGATCGTCTGATTGCCGCAGCGATGGCGGTTGACAGCTGGAAATTACAAAAAGGAAAATTGACTGAAGATGAATTTGCGAGAATGGGCGATGCGCTTGAGACGCTTTCGCATTCCAAAATTTATCTTGATGATTCGCCAGCAGGAGAGGGCCTCACTTCTATTAAATCAAAGGCTCGTCGCCTCAAAATGGAATCTGGGCTTGACCTCATCGTGATTGATTATTTGCAGCTTATGTCGAATGGAAATTCGCTCAATCGTGTACAGGAAGTTTCTGAGATTTCTCGTGGCCTCAAATCGCTTGCGCGCGAATTGGATGTACCGGTCATCGCGCTTTCTCAGCTTTCTCGTCAGCTTGAAAGCCGCCCAGATAAGCGCCCGGTAATGTCGGATTTGCGCGAATCGGGCTCTATTGAACAAGATGCGGATATTATTGCGATGCTGTATCGTGATGATTATTATAATGAATTTTCTGAAACGCCTGGCGTGACAAATGTTTTGATTCGAAAAAATCGTAATGGGCCGATTGGTCAGGTTGATTTGAAATTTGAAAAATCACAACAAAAATTCTACGAAATTGAACGCATGGCTGATGCGGTAGATTTTGTAGAAGAACTTTAAAATCCCGAAAGGGATTTTTTTGAAAAATGCACAGCAAAAAATCTCCGATAAGGAGATTTGTAAAACCTGTTTGGCAGCCCCACTAGGAATCGAACCCAGATCTGCGGCTTTGGAGACCGTCGCTCTAACCATTGAACTATGGGGCTAAAAATTTGTATTGTCCTGACTATATTATGCAAAAATTTTAAAAGTCAATTTTTTCTTTGATTTTTTAAAAATCTCATCATAAACTAGCTCAGCTTCTCTCAAAGAGATACAGTCCACTAACAGGTGGGACGCGAATAGTATAAAAATTTTCCTGTGAAAATCAAGAGTTCCGAAAAAAGAAAAATTTGACAAAAAAATCATTTCCATACAATGAATCAAGAAAATTTCGATGAGACCCATATAAAATTGATTACTTGACATTAAATTTTTTTATTGTGAAAAAACTTTACAAATTGAAAATTTTGTGCTAAACTAATTTTGTATTTTGTAATTTACCTTTATGAAAAATAAAAAATACATACCAATGATCCTTTTGGGGTCGATTTTTATGGCTTCCCAGGCTTCTGCGCAAATGCTCAGACCATCGCTTGAAAGCCAAATGAATTATCAGACACAGGTTGATATTCAGGTGCAAGCAAATCGCCGTAGTGCTGAAGCAGACGCTCGTCTTGAAGCTATTCGAGCCAAAAACCAGGAACGAATGCGTGCGCTTAATAGTGCATCTGCCAATGTTGTTAATGTGGTTTCAGAACCACAGATTGATGAACAAGCACGAAACGAAGCACTTTCTCGTGTTGTGTATCGAAATCCTATCAATGCACAAACTTCTACGCCAACCGCTTCAGTATCCGCAAGCAATCCTGCGGTTTCAGTAAATTATTCTCCAGAATCTCGTACAGTGGGCAATGTGGATATGGCGCGCGTTGAGCAGGCTTGGCTTGGTTGGGTAAATGGCCTTCGCTCCGAAAAAGGCTTGGCACCATATTCAACCCATCATATGCTTGGAAAAACCGCTCAAGAATGGGCAGAATTTTCTCGCGATCGTGGATATACGACGCACGGACGTCCTGGCGATGGATGTATTGGTGCAACCAATTATGGTTGTTATAATTTTGGAGCTATTGACAAATGGTTTACAGAACGGGGTGTAAATGCGATTGTTCTAAATCGTTCAAAACATACAGAAAATCTTGGTTTTGGCGCGTTTCGCTGTTCTCATGGGGATTGTACGCAGGCTGCGATTGATTCCATTCGAAAAACTTATAATTTTTTCCTTTCAGAAAAAGCATATAATGGCGTACATTATCGTACGATGGTAAATCCAAATTTCCAAAAAATGGGACTTGGTTTTGCTGAAAAAAATGGTACTTATTACCTTGCCATTCATTATGCCACAGATTTGAAATAAAAAATCCCAAAAGGGATTTATTTTTTTGAGATTTTTTCCGCGATTGTGCGCCCTGCCACGAATCCAGTTGACCAACAAATTTGGAGCGAAAATCCTCCAGTATAGCCGTCTACATTCAGAATTTCGCCCGCAAAATACAGATTTTCGCAAATTTTGGATTCCATGGTTTTTGGTGAAATTTCGGTGGTTTCAATGCCACCCGCTGTCACGAATTCATCTCATGGTCGACGCTCCAAAAGTGTGATTTGTAAGCCATCACCGAGCAATTTTGCGATTTTTTCTCGATCATTTTTTGAAATGCTGCCAGCGAAAACTTCTTTCAGGTTAGCAAAAAACTCGCAAATAATCGTATCACAAAATTTTTCTGACAATTTTTCTCGTAAAATGGCAAAAATTTTTTTCTTCGGATGTTCTTGAAATTTTTGCTTCAAAAACTGATTCCAATCATCAAAATTCATTGTTGCAATCGGCGCCAAAAATATTTTTTGTTCCAAAATTTCTGACCATGCCAAGTGAGATGAAAGCATAAAAGTAAGCGGCCCAGAAATTCCAAAATGCGTTAGCAAAAGGCTTCATGTGAGATTTTTTTTCTCATTTTCGTAAGTGAAAATAATTTTCGCATCAGAAAATGTTGTTCCAGACATTTTTTTGAGAAATTCTTCCTGAATCAAAAAGCTTGATAGGGAAGGACCGAGTGCGGTGATTTGATGACCGAGATTTTTTGCGAACGCATAGCCATCACCCGTTGACCCTGTGTGCCGATACGCGTTCCCTCCCGTTGCAATAACACAATAATCCGCTTCCAGAGAGGTATTTGTACTGGTAATAATAAATTTTTCAGATATTTTTTCGATATTTTGGATTTTTTCCTGAAAGTGTAAAAATACTTTGGAATTATTTTTAAAAATTTTTTCAAAAACCGCGAGCACATCATTTCCGTCATCTGAAACAGGAAAAACCCGATTGTCTTCTTGTATTTTAAGTGGCAAATCGTGTGATTTAAACCATTTTTTGCATTTTTTCGGAGAAAATTCACCGAGTGATGACTCCAAAAAATCAAATCCACGAGTATATTTGGTTGCAAGTGTTTTTTTATCAAAAATTCCAGTCGTGACATTACATCGTCCGCCGCCAGAAATCACCAATTTTCGGCCCAAAACCTTATTAGTTTCAAAAATATGAACCTCATAATCCATTGTTTGTGCGCTTTCCAAAAAGCTTGCTGCCGTCATCATTCCAGCGGGTCCGCCGCCAATAATTGCAATTTTTTTCATGCACAAATTCTAAAAAATTTCCAAAAATTTGCAAGAAAATTTTCGACATTCAAAACCTCACGAAATCACGATTTTAAAAAAACGCTTGCTTTTTGCAAAAATTCTATATAATGCTCATAAGCCATTTTTCGGAATCATGAAATTTGGTGGAATATTTTTCTAAAAATGAAGATTTTCCTGTTAAAATAGACATAATTTTAATACTGAATCTTTTTGAAAAATATTCGCAAGGATTATTTTTTTATTTTTTCTCTATGTCAAATCTCGTTAAGAGTATGCTTGAAAACGCGGTGCACATCGGGCACAAGCGTGAATTTTGGTCGCCAAAAATGCGCGATTATCTTTTTGGAATCCAGAACGGAGTTCATGTTTTCGACCTTTATAAAACAGCTGAAAAGCTCGAAGAAGTGAAAAAAGTTCTCGAAGATTACACTTCTCGTGGAAAATCTGTACTTTTGGTTGGTACAAAAATTCAAACAAAAGACCTTGTAGAAGCACTTGCAACTGCAACAGGACACTTTTATGTAAATTCAAAATGGGTTCCAGGACTCCTTACAAACTTTACTACAATTCGTAAACGAATCGGCTACTACGCTGAACTTGAACGCGATCTTGAAAATGGAATGCTTGATAGTCTTACAAAAAAAGAAAAGGCGGTAAAAATGAAAGAACTTGAAAAACTTCGAACTGCATACGCAGGTGTGAAAGAAATGCGTCGTGTTCCAGACTTGATTCTTGTGATTGATGGACACTACGAAGATCTTGCCTTGACGGAAGCTCAGACTCTTAAGATCCCTTCTGTAGCACTTCTTGGATCAACTGGTGATATTGATAAGGCTGATTACTTTGTGCCTTGTAATGTGAATTCTATCAAATCTCTTGCTTTCATGCTTGGGGAATTGAAGTCTTCTATCAAAACTCGAAAAGCTGATGAAAGAAAGCCTTCTAACAAAACAAAAGCTTTTGCTCCTCGTAAAAAAGCAGCGTAATTTTTACTAAAATTTTTATTCCTTTTCTTTTTTAAAACTATGGCTACTCCAAAAATTACAGACTCTCAGGAAAAAATGTCTGCAGCGGTTGGTGCTATCATTTTCTTCGCTCCACATTTTATGGCGAAAAAAACAGAATTTGTAACATTCTACATGAAACAATCTTTTGGACTGGTTCTCGTAAATATTATTTTAGGAATTTTAGCAATTCTTCCAGTAATTGGTTTGATTTTCTCACTCGCATCATTGCTTGTAGTTGTGGTAATGCTTGTTTGTGCATACAAAGCGTATTTTGGAGAAAAATTTGAAATTCCTCAACTTATGCAATATGTAGATAAGCTTATTGAAAAAGCATCTTTCCTTAAGCCTCTTTTTACTCCAAAAAACTAATTTTTATTTTTTAATTTTGACGATTTATGGCAGTTACTGCTCAAATGGTAAAAGAACTCCGTGAGCGCACAGGGGTTGGAATGTCTGACTGTAAAAATGCGCTTGTAGAAGCTAACGGAGACATGGAAGCAGCGATCGAGCTTCTTCGTAAAAAGGGCCTTGCGAAGGCAGCAAAACGCGCTGGAAATGAAACAAACGAAGGTAAAATTAAAATCGAAACTGATGGAAATACAGCATATGTTGCAGTAGTAACATGTGAAACTGACTTCGTAGCTCGAAATGAAACTTTCGACGGAATGCTTACTCACTTTATCGACCTTCGTAAGGTGGCATCTTCTGATGAAGAAGCTATCGCGAAGGCAGAAGAATTGAAGGCTTCTGAATATACTTTGAAAGTTGGTGAAAATATGGTGATTAAAACACTTTCAAAAATTGAAGGTGAAGTACTCGCTTCTTATGTTCACTCAAACTTTAAAAATGCTGCGGTAGTTGTAGCGAAAGCTGGAACTGATGCAGAAAAATTAAAACAGGTGGCAATGCATGTGGTAGCAATGAATCCGCAGGTTGTTTCTCCGAACGATATTTCTGACGAAGTGGTGGCAAAAGAAAAAGATATTCAGCTTGCTATCATGAAGGAAGATCCAAAGAATGCTGGAAAACCAGATGATATTCTTTCAAAAATTATTGAAGGAAAAATGAAAAAATTCCGTGAAGAAAATGCGCTTTTGACTCAACCATTCGTAGTAAATCCTGATCAAACAGTGGGTGATTTTATCGGAAATGATTCAATCGTAGCTTTCTATCGTTACGCTATCTAATTCAAATTCCCTAAATTTTTTAGGGAATTTTTATGTCTTTTTAAAGATTTATGGAAACAAATATTTTCTTGGGCGTGCATATTGATGATTTTTCGTTTGTACTCGCGACTCTCGGTCTCATTTTATTGGGACTTACAATTCTTCACGCTATTGCATTCATTTTTTCTAAAAAAATTCGTGAAAGCAGTACTCATGCAAAATATTCTACATATCTTGGAATGGCAGGATTTTCGGCACTTATAGCGACTCTTGGAGCTTTGACATATCAATACGGCTTCGGGTTAAATGTGTGTGAATTTTGCTGGTGGCAACGAATTTTTATGTTCCCGCTTGAAATTATTGTTGCGATTTCATTGATTTTTGGAATCAAAGGAAATCATCGCGTGATTGGAACACTTGCGACCATTGGGGCGTGATTTTCGGTATATCACTACACAATGCACGTCCAAAAGTGGATCTTGAAAGCGCAAGAAATTCTTCCTGCAAGCTGTTCTGCGGATCCTGAATCTTCGTGTGTACAAACAACTGGCGTAATGGTTTTTGATTTTTTGACTATTCCATTTATGGCGCTCATTGTGTTTATTTTTGTTATTTGGATGAGCTTTTTGGCTGGTCGTGCTCTCAAAAATGAAGCAAAATAATTTCTCCGTTTGGGGATTTTATTTTGGAAAAATTTGCTTTTTTGGAAAAATCTTTATAATGCGCCCATGCCGCCATAGCTCAGCTGGTAGAGCACACCCATGGTAAGGGTGAGGTCTCGGGTTCAAGCCCCGATGGTGGCTCCATGAAGCACAAAAAATCCCCATTTTGGGGATTTTATTTTTGAGAATCTTCCGTTTTTTCTGGTAATAATTTTGGTTCGCTGGCATCATTTTCAGAATCTTCTTCCATATCTTCTTCTTGATTTTCGTTCAAATTTTCTGCTCCAAAAATAATATATTCTAGCGTTTTTTGCATTATAATCGTCCAAAGTGCGAGCCCGCCTGTCAAAATAAAAATTGTAAACAGGCTTTTGAGAATATTTTTCCAATTATATGCGAGCGAAAATTTCTCATTTTTCAATTCAGGCGTATATTCGTGAAAATACGAAACTTCTTGCAAATACACGTCATGAAAACGATTTTGCTGAGAAAATTCGTAGTGCATTGGCGTGCTATGATATCCATAAAAATGGTGTATGATTTTGTGTGTTCCAAGAATCCACAGTGCCGCCATAAAAGCGAACCAAATCACTTTGGTCGCGCGCCATTGCCAGAATTGTTCGAGTTGAGCAGATTTTTTCATATAAATTTTTATAATATAAAGAAATTGTAGCAAACATCTGTAAGAAATCTCCAAGAATGAAAAATGGGAAAATTATAAATTTTCCTCATCATTCAAGAGACGAATCGTTGTAAGCATATTTTCTGCCACGATTTTGTATGGATTTTCATCGGATTTTTCCCCGATTTTTCCATTCACAATCCCCACGAGAAAAATAGTTGGCACAAGATTTTCGGTCATAATTTCCACAATCTCGGCCGTCGAATTTTCGCTATACACATCAGCTTCATACACCGTCATGAGTTTTCCAGAAATTTCCGCATCATTTGGTGTATTTTCCACGATAATTCCACCAACCGAAAGTCCATAATCTTCCACGAAATAATCTTTTTGCTCATCAAAAATTTCTAAAAATTTTGCTTTTCCAATGAGATTGTCACGATTTTCGCTCGTAATTTCCGTTTCAAGAATTTCTTTTTGAAAACTGAAAAAAATATTCGGCAAAATAATATCCCCAACTTCGTGATCCACATCAACACTTCGCCCCACATCTGTTAAAATAATTTTTTCTGGCTGATATTCCTGAATTGTCATTTCGTACAGATCGCGAATCGGCGTATTTTCAGAAAAAACAAAAATATAATTATTTTTTTGATAAAAAGTAACCGAATCGGTCGAGTGCGTTTGTTTGATTCCAGAGACAAAACTTACGAGCGCATCACGAAGTTCGGCACGAGTAATGATGATAGCAAGCAGCATAAAAATTTGATTTACGAAAATTATTTTATATTATATAGAAAAACAAAATAAATCAAATTTATGGATATTGTTGCTTTGTTAATAGGAATTATTTTTGGCTTTATAATCGGATTTTTATGGGTGCAAATTCAGCGAATTGGTGTTGAGAAAAAAATTCGTCAAGACGCAGTGCGTGGCTCGAGAAACGCGATTACTGGCGAGATTTATGAAAAAATTTTGCCATCAATGCCCAATTTCCCGTACGCGCCGAAAGATATGGTTTTTGTGGGAAAATGAACGGATTATATTATTTTTGATGGGCTTTCGGAAGGCGATTTGCGCGAAATTATTTTTCTGGAAATTAAAAGCGGAAAATCTCGCCTCAATGCCAACGAAAAAATGATTAAAAAAATTCTCGACGAAAAAACTGTTCGTTTTGCGGAAATACGTGTCGGCGCTCCAAAAAATGACGAATAATTTGCAAAAAAAGAAAAAATACGCTACACTGAATGTGTACTTATTTTCTTTCTAAAAAATTATGAATTCTCGAGAAATTATCGAACAGCGCGCTTTGTATCCGGTTGGTTTTCATGACGATTTTTCTCGTGCTTTTGGAACAACGCCTGAGGAAATGGATTTTTCGCCGATGCCGGCTGATTTTTCCAAACAAAAAATCGATGCGACTTATTTGGCCAAACTGATTTTGAATGGAGATAGGACGTTATGGATGATGATTGCTAACCATCAGCGCCCTCTAGATTCGGATGATGAGCGTTTGCAGGATTTGTATGCAGATTTGTGTGCATATTTTGCGAATCGAGATTTTACGATTGAGAATTTCTCAGAAGAGGCGCGCGAATTTCAGGGAATTATTGATTATGTGGTAGCAAAAATCTCAAGAGCTTCCCTAACACAAGAAAAAACTCGCCAACAAACCAACGAGATTTTGGTTCCTCATAAATAATTTTTATGCTTTTACTTTCGACTTCATCGCTTGCAGGATATGGATTGCATCGTATTTTTGAATTTGCAAAAAAATCAGAATACGATGGCATTGATCTTTGTATTGATTTTTCAGCGTTTGATACTTTTAATGCAGAATATTTGCGAAAACTTTCCGCAGATTTTGGTGTGAAAATCGTGAGCGTGACCATGCCAGAAAAACAACTCACAACCAATCAACTAGAATTTGTGCTTCAAATGGCGGCCGATTTGGGCGTAAAAATGGTAAATATTCATCCGCCGCACCGTTCTGAAAAAGAAAAAGATTGGTTCGGTGAGCATTTGAAAGTTCTGCAACAAAAATATCAGAATTTGATGCTCAATGTCATCAATGCACCGCCAAAAACCTGGATGTTTATCATTGCGGCGTACGGCGATGCACGTCCAGAAACTATCAAAAAAATGACCGAACACACCGCGCTTTCTATCGCAAATATTGATCCAAATAGTGGTGTAGATTTGATGCGAACATTTTATCTTTTGGGCTCAACGATGGAGTTTGTATATCTCTCGGATAAGCGCGAAGGCGACGAAAAATTATTTCCCGGAAAGGGTTTGATGCCGCTCGAATCACTGCTTATTAAGTTGAATGCAGTAAAATTTTCTGGAATTTTTTCACTTCAAGTGGATCCGCAAGCTCTTGGTGCTGGAAATGATGACGCTGTTTTGCAAAATTTGGAACGCGCAAAACGCTATTTGTATAAGTATTTTGAAAAAAAATAAAATCCCAATAGGGATTTTTTAATTGAATATTTTCATAGCACGAAGTCGAGCTTCCATGCTTTCTTCAATATTGAGTTTGTCGCGCAAAAATAAATTTCCTTTTTGTGACAAGATAGAAAGTACGAGTTTGTCGTTGTATTCGAGACGATTGGTAAAATCTTCGAGCGACATAATTGCATATTTGATTTTTTTCCCGAAAAAAACTTTTTCCAAAAAAAGATTAAATTCGGTGCGATCCAAATCTCCGATGATGAAAATGTCGACGATATTATTCGTGGTTTCGTTACGAAAATTTACAATTGCTTCAGAAATCGTGACGAGATCAAGCGTTTTTCGTCATTTAAAAAATTGTTTGAGTGGCGTCAAAACATCGTATGCCTTCAAAAACATTTCAGAAATTTCTGGATAAATTCCCGAATTTTTGTTGAGCATATAATATTTTTTCTTGTTTTCTTCGTAGGATTTGAGAAGGCCAAGCGATTCCAGATTGATGAGTTCGCGGCGAACAGCATTGATTTGTTCGTCCAAATCACGGCACAATTCACGGATAAAAAACCCGTTGGTAGAGCGGGAAACGATATCTTCGATGACAAATTTTTCCAGAAGCTTCACGCGTGATCGCGAGCCAAAAAGTTTAGTTAAGTCCACACGAAAAAAGAAAATTATGGCGTCAGTATACAAAAAAGCCCAGTAAAATCAAGAAAAAAATTCACAAAAAATTCACAAAAGTGTTTGACTTTTTCTCTATTTTTTGCGTAAAAATATTATTTACAAAAATTTAATATTGACAAAAAATAAAAAATATTTATAAAGTATTTGTTTCATTGTTTGATGTATTATGTTTTCATTTTTACGAAAGGATATTTTATGAAACATAAGATTGGTTCGCCGAGTGTTCCTGAATGGCAAGTATTACTTGCTGAGCATGAATATCATTCATTCAGGATGAATCCCGATGATATTAATGAGATGTTCTTTCAATATCTGGAACATTATCGGCATCGGGGTTTTAGCAGTATAATGCTAATATTTGATCGAAATGCGGAATCTGAGAGGGAAGTGTATATCTTTCCCTTGCATAGTCGCGATATCGTGGAATATCAGCACAAATTTGGGGAAAAGGGGCACAACTTTGAACCAAATGGGCACATTATTGACATTCAGACATGCCTTCAAGAAATTGAGACATATAACAATGCGCCGGAGCTACTGGAGGAACTTGAGCAGTGCTCACATAAACCCTGAAATATCCTTGGGAGCCATTTGGCTCCTTTTTCTTTGAGATTTTTTAATTTTTCCAAACAATTTCTCAAAAATTTCTCGCTTTTTGAAAAAAAATAATTACAATGCGCACGAAAAATTAAATCAAAATATGCTCAATCCTCAACAACAAGACGCTGTAAATACTATTGATGGTCCGCTTCTGATCAATGCTGGTGCGGGTTCTGGAAAAACTCATACACTCACGGAGCGCGTCGTTTCGATGATTCGTGATCACGAGATTTTACCAAAATCGATTTTTTGTGTAACTTTTACGAATAAAGCGGCACGAGAAATGCGTGAGCGAATTGCGAAAAAACTGGGAATTGAAGGGGAAAATATTAACCCATTTCGTGATGCGAGATTGCCTTTGGTTGGGACTTTTCACTCGGTGGCGGCATTTTTTTTGCGAATGTTTGCGGATCGGGTAGGTTATGGAAAAGATTTTGTGATTTATGATGCGGATGATTGTCTTCGTCTCGTGAAGTCTATCATGAAAGAACAAAATATCAATGACAAAGAATTTAATCCGCGTGCGATTCATGGTGGAATTTCACGCGCTAAGGGCGATGGGCTTTCACCTGATGAATATTCGCAGACAGTGGATTCGTATGCGGCGTCCGTAATTCTCGATGTCTATCGCATTTATGCAGGAAAAATGAAACAGCAAAATGCGATGGATTTTGATGATTTATTGTTACTTTTTCGAAAAACGCTTGATATTCCTGAGGTGGTAGATTTTTTTCATAATCGTTTTTCGCATTTTTTGGTGGATGAATATCAAGATACCAACCATTTGCAATACGAAATTATTCGAATTTTGGCTTCCAAAACGAGAAATCTCTGTGTTGTGGGTGATGATTGGCAAGGGATTTATTCTTGGCGCGGCGCGGATATTCAAAATATTATTGATTTCAAAAAAGACTATCCAGAAGCGAAAATTATCAATCTGGAAGAAAATTATCGTTCTACCAAAAATATTATTAACGCAGCAAATGCTGTCATTAAAAATAATGCCAATCAGATGGAAAAAACTCTTTTCACCAACAAGCCTGAGGGTGAAAAAGTAACGCTCATCGAGGGGCTTGACGAAAAACACGAAGCTGAGCAAATCGCGACACTCATTCGTGATACGAAAGCTGAGGATTATAGTGAATTTGCGATTTTGTACCGAACAAATGGGCAATCTCGACTTTTGGAAGAAGCGCTTATCAAAAAAAATATTTCGTATCGAGTTTTTGGTGGTGTAAAATTCTATGAACGAAAAGAAATCAAGGATATTCTTGCGTATATTCGCGTGATTTTCAATCCGCTCGATTTGCTTTCGCTTCGTCGAATTATCAATGTTCCTGGTAGAAAAATTGGTGAAAAATCGTTGGAAAATTTTGAAAAATTGATGGAAAACGAGCATCTCAATATTGCAGAAATTTCTGAAAATGAATGGCTTTTGAATGCGATGACGGGCGTTGGAGCCAATGGGATTCGTGCGTTTTGTTCGAGTTATAAAATTTTTCGTGAAATCTCCAAAGAAAAAACGATTGCCGAGCTGATGGATGATATCATCAAACGAACGCGTTATGATGAATATCTCAAGGCTGAGTATGATGACGCCGAATATGAGGGGAAAATGGAAAATCTTGCCGAATTTATGTCGATGGCGTCGCGCTATGATGGGCTTATGTATCCAGAAAATATTGCGACTTTTTTGGAAGATATTGCGCTCATTACTGATCAGGATCGCGAGCAGGATGAAAAAAATAACGCTGGTCATGTATCGCTCATGACGGTGCATCTCGCGAAAGGGCTTGAGTTTCCAATCGTATTTATCGCTGGGGCAGAGGAGGGGATTTTTCCACATTCTCGGTCGCTTGTAGATGGGGCCGCTCTCGAAGAAGAACGCCGCCTGATGTATGTAGCAATCACGCGTGCAAAAGAAAAGCTCTACATTTCTCGTGCATATGAGCGATATAATTTTGGTTCATATTCTGCGAATCCAAAATCTCGATTTCTCAAAGAAATTCCAGAAGAATTTTTGGAAAATGCTGAGCGAAAAGATCATGCTGCCAAAAGTATTTTTTCTGGGTCGTCGGGAAGTAGTTTTGGAAGTTTTGGGAATATTTTTTCTTCGAACACTTCTTCTACGCCTAAGACTCCAACTCACAAGAAAAATAATGCTTCGGATTTTACTGTTGGAACGCGCGTTCGTCATCCGCAGTATGGAACAGGCACAATCGTCGCTATCAAGGAAAATATTGGTGATATCGCATTTTCTGGGATGGGAATCAAAAAAATGAATCTCGAAATTGCTCCCATTAGCAAGATTTAAAATGTTTCAAAAAACTTAAAAAAATTATTTTATTTTAAAATTTGTGCAATGTTTACTTCCATTTGAGGACTGAAATAAGGTGAAAACCGGTAAACAGGCAGGAGGATATATTATGAGTCTTGCGGAAAAAATTCGTTCAGCGCTGCCTGAACTCATAAGATTGTGGGTGACAAATATTTGGTATTCTCGGGATACAAAAATTTGTGATGTATCACTGGAAGATATCTCTTTTGAGGATTTGGCAATATTTTTGGAAAGCGCATTTCATTGGAACGAGGTAACTTGTAAAAATTTTGTACAACAAGTTCCAGCGGAATATGCTGACAAATTTTTGCACGCGATTCTAGTGATGGATTCCGAAATCCAGCCGATTTTACTCGCATCTTTTGAGTTTCGCGAACTTCCAGTCCGTGTTCATATTTTTTATAATATGAGGGAGAGGACTTTGCGGTATCTGTTTCAGGTCAACCCAAATTTGTCCTTGTTGCAAGGAATACGGATTCATCAACGCATTGCGATACAATCACGGCTTGATCTCAACACTCGACTTTTGTCCTTTCCAGGAATGTTTTATGGAACGAAGCGATTTCGCTATTCGGCGATTTCGAAGCCATTGGTAGAATTTGTGGAGGATATTTCTGATGTATATTCACAAAAGCGCGCAGTGCAATATTTGCGCGAAAAGTGTTATTTGTCGCCAGAGGCGTCGTTGTGTCTTATGCAACTCACAAGAAAAAATCCTGATTTTCCTTATTTTCCTTGGAACCGCGCAGTTGGCGGTTCTTTTTTAATTTTAAAAATTTTTTATTGACAAAAAAGTTTTTGTATTACAATTTTTTCCCTTAATGTGAGGCCTGTTGCCCAGCCAAGAAACGAAGGAGTTGATATGAATCCGAAAAAATCTTTTGCGCATCAAAAAGCACAAGCTATGATACGCTCGTATCATCGAAATCCTAAAAAAATCGTTTTACGAAAAATCAGTTTCGCTTTTTGCTCAAAGCATGTAATGAAATTTTTGTTGGACAGATTCGAAGAACAATCCAATGTTCCGATTCGCGAAGTATATGAACGAGTTCAAGTGATGACTCGCGGAGCGGAATATTTGATACCCGTCGTAATCTGAAAAATTTTAAACCACCATTTGGTGGTTTTCTTTTTTCTAAATTTTTTTTGAAAATTATTATTTCTGATAACAATGGCAATATTTCAGGTGATCATTCACAATTCCCGTACTTTGCAAAAATGCATATACGCTCGTCGGCCCAAAAAATTTGAAACCACGTTTTTTGAAATCTTTTGCAATTTGCTCAGAAAGTTCGGTCTTGGGTGGTATATCGCTGATTTTTTCGTGATTTCCAAAAATAATTTTCTGATCCGTGAATGCCCAAATGTACTCAGAAAAACTTCCAAATTCTCGCTGAATTTCAAGAAAAATTTTTGCATTGTGTGCGAGTGCTTGGATTTTGAGACGATTTCGAATAATATCAGGATTTTCGAGTAATTTTGCACATTTTTTCTCATCATATTTTTCGATTTTTTCCGCGTCAAAATTATCAAAAACTGCCCGCATCGCCTCGCGTTTCCGCAAAATCGTCTGCCAACTCAGTCCTGCCTGCATATATTCCAGCACCAACATTTCAAAAAATTTTTTATCATCAAAAACAGGTTTTCCCCATTCTTCGTCGTGATATTTTTTTTCGAGTTCACTTTTGAGCGCCCAATCACAATATTTTTTACTCATTTTTTAAATTTAACACATCAAATTTTAGATTCATAAAATTTCTAGCAATAAAACCAAATTTAACCTACTCTTACATTAAATTTATTAAAATTTTCCAGTACGCCACTCATCACACTCAAAATTTTACCTTTCTAACCTTGAGCTAATTACGCTAAAGTTATCTAAATAAATTTTTTAAACTCTAGCCCTTGACAATTATCCGCTCAATGTTGTATAATGCGCCTAGCAATTTAAAGGAGAGAGTGCTAATATGATAAAGGTGAGCAAGCGAGATCTGATACTTGATTCTATCATTCAAGCTTATCTTAGCGACAACGCTCCAATCGGCTCTAGCGAGCTTGGTTCGCGCATGGCGATGTCGATCCCGGCCTCTACGATCAGAGTTTATTTTAAAAAGCTCTCCGACGAGGGCGCGATCACGCAGTTTCACGTTAGCGGCGGCAGGATACCGACGGCAGCGACAATGAGGGATTATTGGCGAGCTAGATTAAATTTCGATGAGACGCTAAATATCGCAAATCCAAGCCTGCTAAAGTTGCTAAGCGATGAATTTGAAATTTACGCGATGGTTTTTGAAAACAAAACCCAAACGCTAAACGAGGTCTTAAATTTAAACAATAGATTTTTGATTTTGAGCTTTAGCGAGGACGAGATAGCGCTCAAATTTAACTCGAAGGTAGAGAAATTTTTGAGCAATCTCATCGGCATAGACCTCGATAGGCTCGAGCTTACCTGTATGCAGGTGGGCCTAAACGAGCTAAGAAATAAGATAGCTGAGCTAAAGCGCAACAAAATTCGCTTTTTAGAAAACGAAAAGGTAGCGCTTGAAATTTTCGGCAAGAGCTTTAAAAACGCGCTAAGCCCTAGTCTTGAGATGGTTTTTGACTCAAATTTAGTCTTTTTCGGCGAAAATTACCTAGGCATGAAGCTTGGCGTAAATTTTGACGGCAAAGAGGCTAAAATGCTTTGCGCGGGCAGCATTTATAATGATTATGAAAGATTTTTAAACAACCTAAAGGAGGCGGCATGAACGAGAATGAAAACGTAGAACTTGAGCAGCAAATCCCGTCAAATTTTGACGAGAGTATCAGCTTTGAGGGCCTTGACGCAAAATACGTCGAGCTTCAAAAGCAGCTCGAGGAGCTAACGGATAAGTATTACAGAGCCAATGCGGACTTTGAAAACATCAAAAAGCGTTTTGAAAAGGAAAAAGCGGACATTGCGACATATGCAAACGAGAAATTTGCGCGGGATCTGCTTCCAGTGATAGACGCGCTTGAGATGGCTGTAAATTTTGAAACCGAAGGCGACGAATACGCGGCAAAAATCAAAGAGGGAATTTATATAACGATAGATCAGTTTAAAAAGTGTTTTGAAAAAAACGGTATCACCGCGATCGAAGCGAACGAGGACTTTGACCCGAATTTCCACAATGCAATGCTGCAAGTAGAAAGCGAAGATGTGGAAAAAGGCAAGATCGTACAAGTGATACAAAAAGGTTACCTCATCAACGGCAGAGTTTTGCGCCCTGCGATGGTGTCGATAGCGAAGTAAAATTTGAAAGAAAAATTTAATAAAAAGGATAAACAATGGCAAAAGTAATAGGCATAGACCTAGGAACGACGAATTCATGCGTGAGCGTGTATGAGCGCGGCGAGAGCAAAGTAATCCCGAACAAAGAGGGTAAAAACACGACCCCTTCGGTCGTAGCGTTTACAGATAAGGGCGAAATTTTAGTAGGCGACAGCGCAAAACGCCAAGCCGTAACCAATCCTGAAAAAACCATATACTCTATCAAAAGAATAATGGGCCTAATGAGCAACGAGAAAAACGCGCAGGAAGCTAAAGCTAGGTTGCCGTACCACGTCGTAGATAGAAACGGTGCGTGCGCTATAGAGATCGCGGGCAAAGTCTACACTCCGCAAGAAATCTCGGCCAAAGTGCTAATGAAGCTAAAAGAGGATGCGGAAAGCTATCTGGGCGAAACGGTCGTAGACGCCGTCATCACGGTGCCTGCTTACTTTAACGACAGCCAAAGAAAAGCAACTAAAGAGGCCGGCACGATCGCTGGACTAAACGTGCTTCGTATCATAAACGAACCTACCGCGGCAGCTCTTGCTTACGGTCTAGATAAAAAAGAGTCCGAAAAGATCATGGTTTACGATCTAGGCGGCGGTACGTTTGACGTTACCGTACTAGAAACCGGCGATAACGTGGTCGAGGTTTTAGCTACCGGCGGTAACGCGTTTCTAGGCGGCGATGATTTCGATAACCGCCTAATTGACTGGCTAACGAGCGAATTTAAAAGCGACTCGGGTATCGATCTAAAAACCGACGTGATGGCTATGCAGCGCCTAAAAGAGGCTGCCGAAACAGCTAAAAAAGAGCTAAGCTCGGCTCAAGAAACGACGATAAATTTACCGTTCATCACAGCCGACGCTACGGGTCCAAAACACCTCACAAAAACGCTAACCAGAGCGAAATTTGAAGGTATGATCGAGGACCTAGTCGCTCAAACGATCACCAAGATAAACGAGGTCGTAAAAGACGCCGGCCTAAGCAAATCAGAAGTCAAAGAAATCGTCATGGTGGGCGGTTCGACGCGCGTGCCTTTAGTTCAAGAAGAGGTCAAAAAGGCGTTTGGCAAAGAGCTAAATAAAAGCGTAAATCCGGACGAAGTCGTAGCTATCGGCGCGGCGATCCAAGGCGCGGTTATCAAAGGCGACGTGAAGGACGTGTTACTCCTAGACGTCACTCCGCTAAGCCTAGGCATCGAGACTCTAGGCGGTGTGATGACAAAAATCATCGAAAAGGGCACGACTATCCCGGTCAAGAAAAATCAGGTATTTTCAACTGCCGAGGATAACCAAAGCGCCGTCACGATCCACGTACTCCAAGGCGAGCGCGAATTTGCCCGCGACAACAAGTCTTTAGGTCAGTTTAACCTAGAGGGTATCCCTGCTGCTCCTCGTGGCGTGCCTCAGATCGAGGTCGAGTTTGATATCGACGCCAACGGCATCCTAACGGTCTCCGCTAAAGACAAGGCTACCGGCAAAGCCCAAAATATCACGATCTCAGGCTCAAGCGGTCTAAGCGAAGACGAGATCAACAACATGGTAAAAGACGCCGAGCTACACAAAGAGGACGACAAAAAGCGCAAAGACGCAGTCGAAGCGCGCAACCAAGCCGACGCACTCGCGCACCAGACGCAAAAGAGCCTTGATGAGCTAGGCGAGAAAATCCCGGCCGAGGACAAAGAGCGCATCCAAAAGGCGCTGGACGAGCTAAAAGAGACGCTAAAAGACGAAAACGCTAGCAAAGAGCAGATCGACGCGAAGGTCAAAACTCTAAGCGAAGCCAGCCACAAGCTAGCCGAAGCGATG